>OGIE01000003.1_pt1 | contig 258453 bp, 236 predicted proteins | sample 1571581 | NCBI WGS metagenome assembly OGIE01 (sample SAMEA2582021, study PRJEB24529) | metagenome | biome: Human gut stool | place: China | collected 2011
TCTCCATCCATCTGCGCCCCCGCATCTTCCGCAAATTGCAGCACCACATCGCCAAAGTGACTGGCCTGAGCCAGGGCGATCTGGAAGCCGGGGTGCCCATTGCCGAAGGCCTGCGGCGGTTCCAGAAATGGGCCGGCCCCGATGCCGAATTTGCCGAGTGGGGCCTGGACGATGTGCCGGTGCTGAAACAGAACCTGTTCCTTTATAATATGGACGAAAGCTGGCCCAGCCGCTGGTATGACCTGCAGCAGATCTTTTTGAAAAATTTTCCCCGCGGGGAAGGCGAGGGCCTGACGCTGGAAAGCGTGGTGGACCGCCTTGGCATTGAGCATGACGGCGATTTCCACAATGCGCTGGACGATGCCCTGTACACCACAAAAATCTGCCGCCGCCTGCCGCTGGCCCAGGGCATTGCCGAATACCCGGACCCCGCCGCCCAGCTGACAGCCGCCCTGCTGAACAATACCGATACCGAAACGTACGATATCCAAACCTACTTTGACCGCCTGGACCACGATGCCTACAAAAATGACCCTGCGCTGTATCAGGTGGGCTGCCCATTCTGCGGCAAGCCGCTGGTGCTGCACAGAGCCAGCACGATGAAGCGGACGGAGTACAACTTCAAGTGCTACACCTACGGCAAAAAGGGCAAGACCGTCTGCACGCCGCATCACATCCGGGAGTTTGAACTGAAAGCCGTTGTGCTGGAGGACTTACGCCGGGTGACGCACTTCGCGCGGATGAAGGAAAAGCAGTTCGCCGCCTACATCGGCAGCAAGAATACGCTGGAGCTGCGGCGTGAGATGAACACGATCCAAAAAGATCTGGATACCATGCGGCGGCGCAGAGAGGAACTGTCCAAGCTGTTCAAGCGGCTCTATGAGGACAATGTGCTGGGGCGGGTGACCGATGAGCAGTACCGGATGCTGGCGGGCGATTACACCGTCGAACAGAAAGCGTTGGAGGAACAGCTCCCCGAAAAGGAGGTCCGGCTGGAAAAGCTGAAAGCCGCCTCCGCCAACGTGAACACGTTCGTTGAGAAGGCGAAGCAGTACACCGCCATCGACGAGCTGACGCCGGAGCTGCTGCGTTTGTTCATCCAGCGGATCGAGGTGGGCGAGCGGACGGAGAAATACTCCCGCAGCTCCCACCAGAGCATCCGCATCGTGTACCGCGACATCGGCACGGTGGACAGCGCGATGGAGCAGGGCGAGGTGCAGCCGCACATTGCGCCGCCCTTGAGCGAGGTATTCCAGCTTCCCGCATAAAAAAATAGAGAAAAAAGCAAGAAAGCGGACAGCAAACGCTGTCCGCCCCCTTGCAAGATATGGTGTCAACTTGTGTCCCTACGAACATTACCCGAACGGCTACAGGGTTTTTATTTTGTCAGGTACACACGAAAGTACACACTTTTCATTTTGCCTTGATAATTTCAGAAAATGCTTCTTCAGTAAAGGCGGCTGCCTTCGCCAAATCTCCGGCCATTTGATGTCCGTAGATTCCATCAGTATCCATATCTTGACTGTGCCCAATTGTCATCTTCTTTAGCCCCTCCAGCATCTCTTTGTTGACGCTGACATAGGTGTGCCGGAGTTCGTAGAGCGATACCACGGGGATATTATTGGACGTGCAGTAACGTCGCCAACAACGGTAGAATCGGTTTCGAGTTTTTCTCAGGCTTCTTTTTCCTGATCAATGGAGGGCTTGAGAACGAGATCAACAATCGTTTTAGCGTCAGAATTAACATCTAAACTCACGGCTCAAATAAGTACGAACAACAATATAATATGATTTTCGGAATCAGCTTCAAATAAGGGCTCAAAGTATGACATAAGGCTCGATATAGAAGAAGTGTTTACTTGGGTTGGAAAGGTATTGTGATATAAGATCGACATTTTCGAAGAATCTACTTCTGCTGAGTTGGAATTGAAGCCTTCGGTTTCATGTGCACTATATTTGGAGCCAAAGGCTTTTTAGGCGTTCGATATTTATTGATTTTACAATTACCATCTTCATATTTTTTTGTTGTATTTTCACGAAGACCAATGAGTTTTCCGACTTTTGCTCTGGAGTATCAGTTGGCTTTTCAAGCTAAATATAGACGGTGGCCAACAGGTTTATTGAAATTGTTGTTCATAACAGAACCTGCTTCTGTTCTGCGGCAGCGGGCAGCTTGCTTGAGAGACTGCAGCGTTTTATGGCAAAAGCGGCAATACCATTATTTCATAGCAGATTATTAGGAAAAGCTATAGTTCATGAACGTGAACTTGATGCGGAACTTTTTCGGTTTTGACGGTTATTATACCGATTTTGCTGTATTTACAGCATTTATGGAGGGAAGAAGGTCATATATTTGCCAAAACAAGACACAGGACCGGAGTGGAGATGCGATATGCGGTAAATAAAAATGATGGGAATATTTTACCAAATTGTAAATATTTTCACAATTTGAAGCATTTTGGACTTGCAAACTTATAATGTGTAGAGTTATAATCATGTGAGGACCGGGCTGTGTCCAATAAAATGCCTCCAATGTGATTGGGAGCGTTTTCAAGGATGCAGCTTGATCAGTAGGCTGATCCGCCCAATATGGGCTCCACATCAAAGGGTGGAGAGCCGCCGTGTTCAATACAGGGAAGAAAAATAGGAGGAATTACGTTCATGGCAAAAAACAAAATGTTTAAAACGATGGACGGTAATGAAGCTGCCGCATACGTGTCTTATGCGTTTACTGAGGTAGCTACCATTTACCCCATCACTCCTTCCAGCCCCATGGCTGACCATGTGGATGCGTGGGCTGCCAACGGCAAGAAGAACCTGTTTGGCCAGCCCGTAAAGCTGGTCGAGATGCAGGCGGAGTCCGGCGCGGCCGGCGCAATGCACGGCTCTCTGGAGACCGGCTCCCTGACCAGCACCTACACCGCTTCTCAGGGCCTGCTGCTGATGATCCCGCCCATGTACCGTATCGCCGGTTCTCAGCTGCCCGGCGTTATGCACGTCTCTGCCCGTACCGTGGCAACCCACTCTCTGTCCATCTTCGGTGATCATTCCGACGTTATGGCCTGCCGCCAGACCGGCTGGGCACAGCTGGCTTCTTCCAGCGTGCAGGAGGCTATGGATATGGCTGCCGTTGCCCACCTGTCCGCCATCAAGGGCTCCATCCCCTTCCAGCATTTCTTCGATGGCTTCCGGACCTCTCACGAGATTCAGAAGGTCGAGGTTCTGGACTATGAGGATCTGGGCAAGATGCTGGATTGGGACGCTGTTCAGCGCTTCAAGGATCATGCCCTGAGCACCGAGCATCCCACTCTGCGCAACACCCTGCAGAATCCCGATACTTTCTTCCAGTCCCGCGAGGCCTGCAACAGCGCCTATGATGCGCTGCCCGCCATTGTCGAGGAGTACATGGGCAAGATCAACGAGGTCACTGGCCGCAACTATCAGTTGTTCAACTACTACGGTGCTCCCGATGCTGAGCGCGTTGTGGTGGCTATGGGCTCCGTCTGCGAGACCCTGCTGGAGGTTGTTGATTATCTGATGGAGCGCGGCGAGAAGGTCGGCTTCATTCAGGTCCATCTGTTCCGTCCCTTCTCCATGGAGCGTCTGCTGGAGAAGATTCCCGCTACCTGCAAGTGCCTGACCGTTCTGGACCGCACTAAGGAGCCCGGCGCTCCCGGCGAGCCTCTGTATCTGGATGTGTGCGACGCTCTGTGGGAAGGCAAGCGTACCAACATCGAGGCTCTGTGCGGCCGCTATGGCCTGGGTTCCAAGGATACCACTCCTGCCCAGATGAAGGCCGTGTTCGACAACATGAAGGGTGAGAAGAAGAACCACTTCACCGTCGGCATCAACGATGACGTTACGCATCTGTCCCTGCCCGTTGGCGAGAATATCGTCACCGCCGGCAAGTCCATCATCTCCTGCAAGTTCTGGGGTTTGGGCTCCGATGGTACCGTTGGCGCCAACAAGAACTCCATCAAGATCATCGGTGACCACACCGACCAGTACGCTCAGGCTTACTTTGAGTATGACTCCAAGAAGTCCGGCGGCGTTACCAAGTCCCACCTGCGCTTCGGCCATGAGCCCATCCACAGCACCTACTATGTTACCATGGCTGACTTTGTGGCCTGCCACAAGACCTCTTACATCAAGGACTTCGATATCGTCTCCGAGATCAAGCCTCACGGCACCTTCCTGCTGAACACCAGCTGGACCGGCGCTGAGCTGGAGGAGCACCTGCCCAACCGTGTGAAGCGTCAGATCGCCGAGCGTGAGATCAACTTCTACACCATCGACGCTACCGCTATCGCTATGGAGCTGGGTCTGGGCAACCGCACCAACACCGTGCTGCAGGCTGCCTTCTTCAAGCTCTCCGGCATCATCCCCATCGAGGATGCTGTGAAGTACATGAAGGACGCTATCATCAAGTCCTACTCCAAGAAGGGCCAGAAGATCGTCGACATGAACAGCGCTGCCGTCGACAAGGGCGTTAACGCTGCCGTGAAGATCGACGTTCCCGAGTCCTGGAAGACTCTGGCTGACGATACCAAGGCTCCCGACGCAAGCCTGCCTCACTACATCCGTGAGATCCAGATCCCTGTCAACAAGCAGGCCGGCGATGCCATCCCCGTGAGCGAGTTCATGCCCTACGCTGATGGTGTTACCCCCTCTGAGACTTCTAAGTATGAGAAGCGCGGCATCGCTGTGAAGGTGCCCAAGTGGATCCCCGAGAACTGCATTGGCTGCAACAAGTGCGCTCTGGTCTGCCCCCACGCCGCGATTCGTCCCTTCCTGCTGAACGCGGAGGAAGAGGCTGCAAAGCCTGCCGCCTTCGTTACCAAGGAGGCCAAGGGCAAGGGCTTTGAGGGCTTGACCTTCCGTATGCAGGTCGATCCTCTGGACTGCCAGGGCTGCGGCGCCTGCGCCAATGTCTGCCCCGCCAAGGAGAAGGCTCTGGTCATGGAGCTGCTGGATACCCAGATGCCCGAGCAGGAGAACTGGGACCATGCTCTGACTCTGTCCACCAAGGCCAACCCCATGGACAAGTTCACTGTTCGCGGTTCTCAGTACGAGCGTCCTCTGTACGAGTTCAGCGGCGCCTGCGCCGGCTGCGGCGAGGCTCCTTACATGAAGCTTATGTCTCAGCTGTTCGGTGACCGGATGTTCGTTACCTCCGCTACCGGTTGCGCTTACGTTGTGGGTTCCTCCACTCCTTCCTTCCCCTATGCGGTCAATGAGAAGGGTCACGGCCCCGCAAACTCCAACTCTCTGTTCGAGGATAACGCCGAGTATGCTCTGGGCATGAAGCTGTCCATCGACCAGATGCGCCGTCAGATGGCTGCTCACGCCGAGGCTGTGGTGGCTTCTACCTCCGACGCTGCTCTGAAGAGCGCTCTTGAGGCTTGGCTGGCTGAGGGCGATAACGGTGACAAGACCCGTGCTCTGTCCGAGGCTGTTGTGGCTGCTCTGAACGCCACTGCTGAGACCTCTGATGATATCGCCTTCCTGAAGGCCAACAAGGATGCTCTGCCCAAGAAGAGTGTCTGGATGTACGGCGGCGATGGTTGGGCTTACGATATCGGCTTCGGTGGTCTGGACCATGTTCTGGCCTCCGGCGCTGACGTGAACGTCCTGGTGGTCGATACCGAGGTGTATTCCAACACCGGTGGTCAGGCTTCCAAGGCCACTCAGCTTGGTGCCGTGGCTCAGTTCGCCAACGGCGGTAAGAGAACCGGCAAGAAGGATCTGGGTGCCATCGCCATGACTTATGGCAATGTCTATGTTGCTCAGGTCGCTATGGGTGCCAACGAGCAGCACCTCATCACGGCTTTGAAGGAAGCCGAGGCGCATCATGGCCCCTCCATTATCATCGCTTACGCACCCTGCATCAACCACGGTATCTCCAAGGGTATGAGCCAGGCTCAGCTGGAGGAGAAGGAAGCCAGCGAGTGCGGCTATTGGCCTCTGTGGCGCTATGTGCCCGAGCTGAAGGCCGAGGGTAAGAACCCGTTCATCCTGACCAGCAAGGAGCCCAATGGCAAGCTGCTGGACTTCATGATGGGCGAGACCCGTTTCGCTGCTCTGACCAGAACCTTCCCCGAGACTGCCAAGGTTCTGTTTGCCGAGGCTCAGGAGTTCTGCGATGCTCGTTACGCCAGATACAAGCATCTGGCTGAGCAGTAATTGCAGATTAGAAACAGTTACGAAATTTGTGTGAAAGCCAAATTTCATATCTGATGTAATGAATACCACCCGTGTTTCGGCAAAAATCCGAAACACGGGTGGTTTCTTATTTGGAGAGCCCTATATTACAAGGCTTTCCACTTTTTCATAGATGGTCGATACATAGCCGGGAAACATCAAAATTGTGAAGACGTTTTTTGTACGTCAACAATGCTGTATAAACACGGTGTTTCTATATGTCTCCGCATAATTTCAACTGCTTGTGAGGACTTATATTTTAATATTTAATGTGGGAGAATCTCATTGTAAGGTTGTAAGGTAAGTATTCTGACGTCGGATTACTTGCGGAGAGAAGCGTCCTCCAGAGCCGTGACTGCCGTTTTACCAATTGCTCACATTGATAGAAAACAGGCCCCGGGATTTCCTCGGGGCCTGTTTTTAAGACACACAAGAACGCACCTTTTGTTTGCACTTTTGCAGGAGAATTTTACATGGAGCAGATGGTTCAGATATATCTGAACCATCTGCTCCATGTCCAGGTTGGGAACCTTGACCGGTTCCTTATTGTAGGAATCGATTTCTCCGTTGAAATATTTTGCCAGCTCCGTCATCGGGCCACAAAGATCTCGAATATCCTGAGCCACCGTATCGCTGCCATCACCCAGCACCTGATAGGATAGCGAGCTGCCGTCCGATGTAAGAGTCAGATTGCCCAAGGTTTTGAAATCAGGACCATCATAGGTGATGTTGTTTAAGTCCAGATTCTTTCCGAGGTCATAGTTAGGAATATTGATGGAACCAACCGTAGTAGGTGACATTCCTATCTGAATCCGTGGACGAATCAAATACTTCAAATACCGGGAGAATTAAATCCGTAGAAGGTGGATTGGACTGAGAATAGGTTTCGGCGTAGGTCTGATTACTGTAGATTTGGATAATCGCATTAAAAATATCTGCATTTGCTCCCTCTAAGTCGAAAACATCGGCAGTCGGTATGGGAAAGGCATCCCACATTACATCTTCCCCTGTAAGCAGAATCCAATCATCCGTTTCTGTCTTTTCAGAATCGGGAGCTTGAATTTCCTCAGAGGGCTGCTTGTCCTGATTGTCAGGCGTGTCATTTGACTGAGAGGGGCTTTTTCCGCAGGCAGCACAGGAACAAATCAGCAAGGCAGACAAAATCAACAAAAGCTTCTTTTTTATTCCATTTTTGCCGCTGTTAAGGTATTTGACAGCGGCGATCCTCCTTCATAATAAAATATAGAACCGATTGCTTTGAATGGTCTGGTACCTTAGCTATCTTATAACAAAATACGGGAATTGTCGAAAGGGGAAGTGTTGCCTCTATAGAAAACGGCCCCTGATTCTGTTGCCCTTGACAATTTGCGGAGCACTTATTATAATAATAAACTATGGTAAATTAGGTGTATTGTGTGCGGAGACGCCGTATACTTCACCAAACAACGATAAACGAAAGGAACGGCTGTATGGAAAGAGAATATAAAATGAGCGCAGCGCGCGCTCAGGAACTTCAGGAGGAACTGAATTATCTGAAGACAACCCGCAGCGATGAGGTTGCGGAGCAGATCAAAATCGCCCGCGGCTTTGGCGACCTCAGCGAGAACAGCGAGTATGACGAAGCCAAGAACGAGCAGGGCAAGCTGTACTCCCGGATTGCAGAGCTGGAGGAGATTTTGCAGCATGTTGTGATCGTGGACGAATCTGCGGCGTCCGATGCCATCACCATCGGCTGTACGGTCACGGTCCGGGCCAAGGACGGCAAGGAGGCCAGCTATAAAATCGTCGGCTCTCAGGAGTCCGATCCGATGCACGGCATTATCTCCGAGGAATCCCCCTTCGGCAAGGCCCTGATCGGCGCCAAGGAGGGGCAGGAGGTCATCGTGGAGGCACCCTTCGGCAACATCCATTATACGGTCGCAAAGATCGAGCGCTGAGGAGGATACGATGGCTGAACAGAAGAATCCGCAGGCCCAGCCGGAGCTGAGCCTGTCTGAGCAGACCCGTATTCGCCGGGAAAAGCTGGCAAATCTTCAGGCCGAGGGCCAGAATCCCTTTGAGATCACGCGCTTTGATTGGGATGCTACCTCTCAGCAGATCAAGGATCACTTTGACGAGATGGAGGGCAAGCCCGTTAAAGTGGCGGGACGGCTGATGAGCAAGCGCGGCATGGGTAAGGTCTCCTTCTGCGATTTGCAGGACCGGGATGGCCGAATTCAGCTTTACGCCCGTCAGGACGAGATGGACGAGGCAGTCTATAAGAAGTTCAAGAAGTATGACATCGGTGATATTGTCGGCGTTGAGGGCGAGGCGTTCCGCACCCAGCGGGGCGAGATGAGCGTTCGCGCCAAGAATATCATTCTGCTGTCCAAGTCCCTGCTGCCTCTGCCGGAAAAGTTCCACGGCCTGCAGGACAAGGAACTGCGGTTCCGCCAGCGGTATGTGGATCTGATGGTGAACCCGGAGGTAAAGAAGAACTTCGTTATCCGTTCTCAGTTCATCAAGCATCTGCGGAATTATCTGGATGATATGGGCTATATCGAGGTGGAAACGCCTGTGCTGAATACCATCGCAGGCGGTGCCGCTGCCCGGCCATTTGTCACTCACCACAATACGCTGGATATTGATATGTATATGCGGATCGCCACGGAGCTGCCCTTAAAGCGGCTCATTGTCGGCGGCATGGACCGGGTGTACGAGATCGGCCGCATCTTCCGCAACGAGGGCATGGACCCCAAGCACAATCCCGAGTTCACCACCGTGGAGCTGTATCAGGCCTACGCCGATTTCCACACTATGATGGATATTGCCGAGGGTGTGTACACCACCTTTGCCAAGAAATATCTGGGCACCTATGAGCTGGAATGGATGGGGGAGAAGATCGACCTGACGCCCGGCTGGCCCCGGATGACCATGGTGGAGGCTGTCAAAAAGTACGTTGGCATTGACTTTGACGCCATCTCCGATGACGCGGAGGCTGTGGCCGCCGCTAAGGCAAAGGGCGTGGAGCTGGCGGATGCTGCCGAAAAGACATGGGGCAATGCCCTGTATGCCTGCTTTGATCAGCAGGTCGAGGAGCATCTGGTGCAGCCCACCTTTATTACCATGTACCCGGTGGAGGTCAGCCCCCTGACCAAGCGCAGCCCTGCTGATCCCCGACTGACGGAGCGCTTTGAGTTCTTTATCTGCCGCAGTGAGATGGGTAATGCTTACTCTGAGCTGAATGACCCTATCGACCAACGGGAGCGCTTTGAAAAGCAGGTGGAGCAGCGGGAGCGCGGTGACGATGAGACCGAGATGCTGGATGAGGATTTCCTCACCGCCATGGAGTATGGTATGCCTCCCACGGGCGGCATGGGTATGGGTATCGACCGCGCTGTGATGCTCTTTACAGGCACCGACACGATTCGAGAGGTCATCCTGTTCCCGACCATGAAGCCTTTGGACTGATTTGAAACATTAAAAACCTTGATTTATCAAGCGATTCAGCGTTTTTAAGTTGCCATTTTTGCGGTTTGACTACAATTTGACAACAAATGAAAACCGGTAAAAGGTGCTGAAATATCAAAAACCGCGTGCGTGATTTTAAAATCACGCACGCGGTTTTTTGATTGTGTTGTTGCCGCACAATCAAAAAAGTCACTGATCGTCGCATCACCGCAGCAGCGGCATACTGCCAGTCAGTTGATTGACCTTCTTTTTGGCGCCGCAGATGGCAAGGCCGAGATAGTTAAGACTATTTTCGGGAGCTTGTGTCATCCGTTCCGCAAATTCGGTGTAGGTCTTGCAGCTTTGCGCTAAATCGGAGAAATCCACAACTGTCAGTTCCTGAAATTCCAGCAGATACAGCCGTTCGCGCAGCACTTTGATGGCCTCCGAGGTGCTTCTGAGAATAGGGACAGGGAATTCGATAATTCCGAGATGGCTTTGGCCGCTTGCATCCTCGACCGCTGCGCCGACAACTTCCGGCAGTGTTTTCCCAAGGGTAATTCCCAAAATGGCTGCGGTATTTGCAATCAGACCCAATGGCAGCCCCTCGTCCATAACAATCACGCATTTTTCATTTTCTAAGCTCATACGATTCCTCTTTTTCTTTGAATTGGGAAGGAAAAATATGAAAAATGCCGCAATAGAACGGTGAGAAAGGAAAGATACTTTACACAGAAAAAGGAGGCTTTCTGCTCCCTTAATGCCGGAAGCTATCCTGATAAAGACCGGGTGACAGGCCGATAAAGCGACTGAAGCAGTTGGTAAAGTGGCTTTGATCGGAAAAACCGACCTGCAGCGCGGTATCAACGGGGGAGACTCCCTGTTCCGGCAGCCTTTTTGCGGCCCCGATGCGAACGCTCTCCAGATAGCCGTAGGGAGTCAAGCCCTTGTACTTAGTAAAGGCCCGCAGCAGTGTAGATTACTCACAACGGCGCAGCGGCAGATGTCATTCAGACAGATGTACTCCGCAAAATGCTGTTCCATGAACCGACAGGCCGCTTCAATTTCCGCCCGGCATTCTGGTGTGTGCGCTTCAAAGGGACAGCTACAGTAGGGAAGAAGCAGTGAGATCAGCAGAAGCAGCAATTTCTCCCTATGGAGCGTACACGCTTTCCCCATGACTGCTTCGTGCAGGCGGCGTAGGCAGCGAGCGGCCTCCTTGTCGGCAATGACTGCCGGGGAAAAAGCATGAAGTGCTCGTTTCCCGGTTATCTCTTCCACCAAGGTGAGCATGGTTTCCCTTGGGATATTAAGCCCCCGTTAATCCATTGCACCTTTATCACTTTGCACGCAGGCGTGTGTATCCCTGGGGTTAAAGAGCACAATGTTCCCCGGGCGCAGCGAGTAGACTGTACTTCGACAGGAGAGACTGCGGCGCCCCTTCTCTATGAGGCCGATGACATAATATGCGTGGAAGTGACTTGGAAAGGGCTGCGCGATTCCCTGAAAGCGAAAGACCTCTAATTGCAGCGCTGTGTCATAAACGGCGGTTCGTATTCCTTTTTTCATATCGCCCTCCCGCGTCATATTTTATCACCCGCCCGATTAAAAAGACTTGTAAAATAGCTTCATTTTGACCGAAGACTAAAAGAGACGAAAAATACTGAATTTGGAAAGATTGTAAAGTGATATCATTTGTCAGTATTTCTGCTTGCCAGATAAAAGATTACGTCGGCCTCGGCATCTGTCAGTGGGATATTGACGCGGTTCGGATAGCCGCCCTGAAGCTGGCCATAGTCAGTAGTAAAGCATGGCAGCGAGGAGGCGCAGACAACCTCGTTAAATACATCGGCGTCTGTCTGGACCAGAAATTTGGAGACAGGCATTTTTTCGCGGCAAATGGTGTCCCAGAAGCCGAGCTCCGAGCGGAGCAGAAAATTGAAGCCGTGGAGTGGTTTATGTCCATTCTGTGATTGCATAGAAAAAACTGAAAATCGCTATTACAGCAGCAGGCCGATACAGTTGTATCGGCCCGCTGCTGTTTCTGTGTTTTGCAGGCAGATTCGAATGTATTCCAACGTTTGGAGGGTATGATGGGGCTTGCCGGACAGATGTGGTCTGCTTTCCGGGAGGGCAGGGTGGCTTTGAGGGGGAAATGTTTTTTATTTTATAATGTATCGCGGAAAGTTTGCTTGACAATCCAGTCGGATACCTTTATGATATATGCGTTTAAGATGTGATACTCTGCTGTTTGAGGCGTAATAGCGTTTTTGGGAAGGGAGGCGGCTGATGGAGACCATTACAAGCAGACAAAATCCGCTGTGTACCCATTTGCGGAAACTATCGTCCTCCGCCGCCTACCGGCGCCAGTGCGGGGAGTTCCTCTGTGACAGCCCCAAGCTGCTTCAGGAGGCGCTACTTTGGGGTTCGGAGCTCCATACCGTGGTGGTCACGGCGGGGACGGAAGCTCCGCCGCTGCCGAAGGGTGTACGGCTGGTTGAGGTCCCGGCGGATGTGATGCGGTCCGTTTCTCCCATGGAGACCCCTCAGGGGACGCTGTTTACCTGCGCCATCCACACGGAGCCGCTGCCGGAAACGCTGGCGGGCCGCCGCTATGTGGTGTTGGACACCTTGCAGGACCCCGGCAACGTGGGCACCATCCTCCGCACGGCGGACGCCTTCCATGCCGATGGAATGTTTCTGGTGAACGGCTGTGCGGACCTGTACAATCCAAAGACACTGCGGGCCACCATGGGGGCGGTGTTCCGCTGCCCGGTGTGGACGGTGGGGGCGGAGGAACTGTCCGCTCTGCTGAAAAAGAGCGGCATCCCCCTTTACGGCGCGGCGCTGCGGGAGGATACCCTGGACGCCCGTGCAGCGGATTACAGCCGGTGCGCCATTGCCATCGGCAGCGAGGGCCGCGGATTGACGGACGCAGTGCTTGCTGTCTGCGACCGTACCATCAAAATTCCCATGAGCGAACATTGCGAGTCGCTGAACGCGGCGGCGGCAGCCACGGTCCTGCTGTGGGAGGCCGCCCGGAATGACTGAGCGGGGAGGACGCGGGATATGCTGAAATATTGGGTATGGCTGTCGGAGCTGAAGGGCCTGCGGAATCAGACCAAGCTGGCGCTTCTGCGCCGCTTTGGCGACCCGGAGAGCATATTCTACGCGGACCCCGATGAGCTTTCCCTGACAGAAGGGGCCGACCTCAGTCAGCTAAAGCTGCTGGAAAATCACGAGCTTGCACAGGCAGACCGCATTCTGGCGGATTGCCAGCGATTGGATATCGGATTGCTGACATTTTCCGACGCGGCCTATCCGGGGCGGCTGAAGAATATCTATGACCCGCCGGTGCTGCTGTACTATAAGGGTAAGCTGCCGCTGCTGGACGATCTGATGTCCGTGGCGGTGGTAGGCACCCGGGACTGTACGCCCTACGGCGTGAACTGCGCGGAGAAGCTGGGCTTCGGACTTGCCTCCGGCGGGGCCGTGGTGGTGAGCGGTCTGGCAAAGGGCATCGACGCCGCGGCCACACGGGGCGCTCTCAGGGCCGGCGGCGTGACCATAGGCGTGACGGGCAACGGCTTGGACGTCCATTATCCCTATGAGAGTCGGTATCTCTATGAAGATGTAGCGGCATCAGGCGTTCTGTTTTCGGAATACCCACCGGGGACAGAGCCGGCGCCGGGGCATTTCCCAATCCGCAACCGCATTCTCTCCGGCCTGTCGCTGGCGGCGCTGGTGGTGGAAGCGCCGGAACGGAGCGGTGCGCTTATTACCGCCGCTACGGCGCTGGAGCAGGGCCGGGATGTATTTGCGGTCCCCGGTCCCATCGACGCACCTACCAGCGTGGGCTGCAACCGCCTGATTCGGGACGGCGCGGGGCTGGTAACGGATGCGTCCGACATTTTGCGGGAGTATGAGGGCCGCTTCACTTTGAATCTGAAAGAGGCGCGGGAGGAGCCGGAGACCCTGGGCTATCAGGCCCGGACAGTGTCGGAGCCGAAGCCTGTGGCCCCTGCCCTCAGCCTGTCCCGCAGCGATGTGGAGCTGACGGACGATCAGATCGCGATTTTAAAGGTACTGTCCGACACGGAGCCCATGCAGGTGGATGACCTGACGGAGCTGGTGGATATTCCTACCCGGCGGGTACTTTCGGCGCTGACCGTTCTTGAAATCGACCAATACGTGGTCCAGCACGCGGGCAAGCACTATACCCGCGCTGTGACCCTTACGGAATAAAATTTGCCCGGGCGGGCATTGCTGGAATTAAAAATGCGGCTGAAAGGGCCGTTGGAGGTAGCTATGGCAAAACACAGCCTGGTCATCGTGGAGTCTCCCGCGAAGGCCAAAACCATTGGAAAATATCTGGGTAAGGACTATGAGGTAAAGGCCTGCATGGGCCATCTCCGGGACTTGCAGAAAAGCAAACTCAGCGTGGATGTAGACAATGACTTCGAACCGGTCTACAAGCCCATCAAGGGGAAGGAAGCCATCATTTCCGACCTGAAAAAATCTGCCAAGGCGGCGGATACCGTGTACCTCGCAACCGACCCGGACCGCGAGGGCGAGGCCATCAGCTGGCATCTGAAAAGCCTTTTGAATTTGCCGGATGAAAAGACGCACCGTGTCACATTCAATGAGATCACGAAGAATGTGGTGCGGCAGAGCATTGAACATCCCCGGGACATCGACCAGAATCTGGTGGACGCCCAGCAGGCCCGGCGTATTCTGGACCGGCTGGTGGGCTATCAGCTCAGTCCCCTGCTGTGGAAGAAGATCAAGCGGGGCCTGTCCGCAGGACGGGTCCAGTCCGTTGCCACCCGAATGGTGGATGACCGGGACCGGGAGATCGAAAACTTCAAGCCGGAGGAATATTGGACGCTGGACGCCAACCTCACCGGCAATGATGTGAAAAAACTGCCCTTCTCCGCCCGGTATCACGGGAAGAACGGCAAGAAGGCAGAGCTGAAATCCGCCGCCGAGGTGGAAGCCGTGGTAGAGGAGACGAAGAATGCTGTCTTTACCGTCAAGTCCGTGAAGCGGACGGATAAGAACCGTTCTCCCTCGCCCCCCTTTACTACCTCCACCATGCAGCAGGAGGCCAGCCGCAAGCTGTCCATGACCCCCCGCCGCACCATGGCCATTGCCCAGCAGCTTTACGAGGGCGTGGATATTGAGGGCGAGGGCACCGTGGGTCTGATCACCTATATGCGTACCGACTCTCTCCGCATCAGCGAGGAGGCTGTCGCCGCCGCCAAGGAATTTATCGTGGGCCGCTACGGTCAGCAGTACTATCCCGCCAAGGGAGCCAACCACTATAAGGCCAAGGCCAGCGCCCAGGACGCCCACGAAGCTATCCGCCCCAGCAATGTGAACTGGACGCCGGAGATGCTGAAAAAGGACCTCACCGGCGAGCAGTACCGGCTCTATAGGCTGGTCTGGAGCCGCTTTGTGGCCTGTCAGATGGCCAACGCTGTGTACGACAGTGTCTCCGTGGAGATCGATGCGGCGGGACACAGCTTCCGTACCAGCTCCTCCAGCCTGAAATTCTCCGGCTACACAGCCGTGTACGAGGAGGGCAAGGACGATGATAAGGAGGAAAAGGAACCCACCCTGCCGCCGCTGACGGAAGGGGAGACGCTGGACCTCAAGAGCTTTGGCCGGGACCAGCACTTCACCCAGCCCCCGGCCCACTATACCGACGCCACGCTGATTCGTGCCATGGAGGAGCAGGGAATCGGACGCCCCTCTACCTACGCACCCACGGTTTCCACCATTCTGGACCGTGAGTATGTGGTGAAGGAGGGAAAGTACCTCCACATCACCAATCTGGGCCGGGTCGTGACGCAGCTGATGGAGGAGCGGTTCAGTGACATTGCCGATTTGAAATTCACGGCCAATATGGAAAAGAAGCTGGACGATGTGGAGACCGGCTCTGTGAAGTGGAAGTCCGTACTTCGGGATTTTTACGGCAATTTTGCCGAGAACCTCAAAAAGGCGGAAAAGGACTTGGAGGGCGTTTATATCAAGGTGCCCGATGAGGTCTCCGAGGAGATCTGCCCCGTCTGTGGGCGGAATCTGGTTGTGAAATCCGGACGCTTCGGGCGCTTTTTGGCGTGCCCCGGTTTCCCGGAGTGTAATTTCACCATGCCGCTGGTGGTGGAGATGCCGGGCCGCTGTCCCAAGTGCGGCGGGCGGCTGTTCAAGCGTACCGGCACCAGTCGAAAATCCGGTAAGCAGTACACCTATTACTGCTGCGAGCACACCAATAACCGGGTAGCCGGCGGCGCGACCTGCGATTTCATGACATGGGATGTGCCGGTAAAGGATGATTGTCCGATTTGCGGCAAGACCATGTTCAAGCGGGCAGGCAAGGGCTACAAGCGGCCCTACTGCATCAACCCGGAATGTCCCAACTTCCTGCCGGAGGACAAGCGCGGCTACCCCAAGAAGCAGGCAGAGGCGTCCGCCAACGCGGAGGAGGCTCCCGGCGAGTCTGACACACCGGCAGAGGAGAAGCCTACTAAGAAAACGACGGCGAAGAAGTCTGCCGCCAAGGCCGCTGAAAAGAAAGCCGCCGCAAGAAAAACGGCGGTGAAAAAGACAGAGGGCGAAGCGGCAGAGAAGAAGCCTGCGGCGAAAAAGACAACTGCCAAGAAAGCCGCTGCCAAAACTGTCGCAAAGAAAACAACAACGAAAAAGACAACGAAAAAAACTGCGGAGGCCGGGGAGTGACCGGCTTTCCGCAAGAATGAAATAAAGGACTTTGCAAATGAAGGTAACAGTGATCGGCGCGGGACTTGCCGGCAGTGAATGCGCGTGGCAGTTGGCCCAGCGGGGAATACAGGTGCGGCTTTGTGAAATGAAGCCGGAAAAAATGACGCCCGCCCATACAACGGAATATTTCGCGGAGCTTTGCTGCTCCAACTCTCTGCGGGGCGCTGCGCTGGAAAATGCCGTGGGCCTTTTGAAAGAAGAACTGCGGCGGCTGGACAGTCTCATTCTCCAATGTGCCGATGCGACCCGTGTGGAGGCCGGCGGTGCTCTGGCGGTGGACCGCCACGGCTTTGCCAAGCTGGTTACGGAGAAAATTCGCAGCCATCCCAATATCACGGTAGTCCCCGGCGAGGTGACGGACATTCCGGAGGGAGAGGTCATCATTGCCTCCGGTCCGCTGACTTCCGATGCACTGGCGGAAAAGCTGCAAACGCTGTTGGGCGCGAACAGCGACCTCCACTTTTTTGATGCGGCGGCGCCGCTGGTGTCTGCCGAAAGTGTGGATATGAATTATGCGTGGATGGGCTCCCGCTATGACAAGGGCACAGATGATTATGTAAACTGCCCTATGAATCAGGAGGAGTATGACGCTTTCTGGAAGGAGCTGACCACCGCCCAGGAGGCGGAGGTCCACGGCTTTGAGGACAGTCAGGTTTTTGAGGGCTGTATGCCGGTGGAGGTCATGGCCCGCCGGGGCCATGATACGCTGCTGTACGGTCCGCTGAAATCCCGTGGACTGGACGATCCCCGGACGGGCCGCTGGCCCTATGCTGTGGTGCAGCTGCGGCGGGACAATGCCGAGGGCAGCGTTTATAATCTGGTGGGCTTCCAGACCCACCTGAAATTTCCGGAGCAGAAGCGGGTGTTCTCCATGATCCCGGCGCTGCATAACGCGGAATTTCTGCGCTACGGTGTGATGCACCGCAATACATTTTTGGATTCCCCTCGGCTGCTGGACCGGTATTACCGGCTGAAAAAGGAACCCCGCATTGCCTTTGCCGGACAGATGACCGGCGTGGAGGGCTACGTGGAGTCCGCCGCCAGTGGCTTCTTGGTGGGCATTGAAACGGCCCGGCGGCTGAAGGGCCAGCCTCCGGTGGATTTCCCCCGGGAGATGGCCGTTGGAGCCTTGGCGCTGTATATTTCCAACGAGTCTGTCACTCAGTTCCAGCCCATGAATATCAACTTCGGCATCATCCCGCCGCTGGACCACTTTGTAAAGGGCAAGCGGAACAAGAACGCTGAAATTTCCCGGCGTGCACTGGAAATTCTGGAAATGAAAAAGGCCGATATTCTGGCCTGAGCGAAAAGAAAATGCTTCGGCCATTGGACGGAGCGTGTTCCCCTGAAAGGAGGAAGCAATGAAAATTATCATAGACGCCATGGGCGGCGACAACGCGCCTAAAGCGATCGTAGAGGGTGCATTGGCGGCCCACACCCAAACCGGCGCCGAAATTGTACTGGTAGGGCAGGAGAATGCGATTCGTGACTGTCTGGCAGGCCTGCTGCCGGAGGGTGTAGAGATCGTAAATGCCACTGAGATTGTGGAAATTTGCGATGATCCGGCCACGGCCTTTAAGCGGAAAAAGGATTCCTCTTTGACGGTAGGTTTGACCATGCTGAAAAACGGAGAGGGAGACGCTTTCATTTCCGCCGGCTCCACCGGCGCTTTGCTGGCGGGCGCTACGCTGCTGGTCAAGCGCATCCGGGGCATCCGGCGCGCGGCTATGGGCCCGGTGATTCCCACTGCCTCAGGCCGTGCCATTCTCTGCGACTGCGGCGCCAACGCGGACTGTACGCCGGAATATCTGCTGCAATTTGCGTACCTCGGCAGCTTTTATACTAAGCGGCTTATGGGATTGGAAAATCCGCGTGTGGGCCTGTTGAATATCGGCGCGGAGCCCTCCAAGGGCGATTCTCTGCGTCACGAGACCTTCCAACTGTTAGAGGAGGCAGGCCGGGAGGGCCGCTTGAATTTCATCGGCAATGTGGAGGCCAATACGGCGCTGCTGGGCGGCGCCGATGTGATTGTGGCAGACGGCTATTCGGGCAATATTCTTCTCAAGGGCGTGGAGGGCTGCGCCAAGCTGATGATGGGCGAGCTGAAAAAGGCGCTCCGTTCCAGCACGAAAAGCAAGCTGGGCGCTCTGCTGGTCAAAGACAGCCTGCGGGACATGAAAAAGCTGCTGGACCCCAGCGAGATAGGCGGTACGCCGTTCCTTGGCATCAGCAAGCCGGTGCTGAAGGCTCACGGCTCCTCTGATGCTCACGCCATCTGCAATGCGGTGCAGCGGGCGATCGAATACGCACAGAGCGGCATCATCGCCGATGTGGAAGCGCATATTGATGAGATGAAGGTGGAAAAGCAGGCATAAATATGGAAATGCCTCTTGACAGGGCCATAGGATTGCCGTATGATGTTTTCTGCCAATTATGGATGAATATTACATTCTCATAGGAGTGAAGTGCGATTATGTCAGTTGAGGAGATCTTTCAGACTATGCGGGATCTGGTGGCCGAGCAGTTTGCCATGGACCCGGCGGAGATTACGATGGAGACTTCTTTTGAGGAGGACCTCGGCGCAGATTCCGTGGACTTGGTAGAGCTTGTGATGGCCATGGAGGAAGAATTTGATATGGGCGAGGCCGGCGAGGATGAGCTGACCGGTCTGAAGACGGTTGGTGACGCGGTGAATTACGTTGCCTCCAAGCTGAAATAAAATGAGGAAAACGCCCCGCTTCCGGCGGGGCGTCCTTATAACCGTGAGAGGTAAGAGGATGCAGGAACTTGAGAAAAAACTGAATTACACATTTCATGACCAACGGCTGCTGCGGGAGGCGCTGAATCACAGCTCCTATGCCAATGAGCACCGCGCACAGGGAATGAACAGCAATGAGCGTCTGGAGTTTCTGGGCGACAGTGTGCTGGGCTTTGTTACGGCGGAATACTTATTTGCCCGGCACCCGGATTTGCCGGAGGGAGACCTGACCCGCATCCGGGCGGCGCTTGTGTGTGAACAGAGCTTGCATGAGGTGGCGCAGAAGCTGGGTTTAGGCAGCTATCTGCGGCTGGGAAAGGGCGAGGAGGCCGGCGGCGGACGCCAGCGCACCTCCATTTTGGCGGACGCCACCGAGGCGGTATTTGCCGCGGTGTATCTTGATGGCGGCATTTCTGCCGCTTCCGCGCTCATTCACCGTGTTTTGTTGGATGTGGAGCGGGAAGAGGTAGTAGAGGAGCGCCGCCGGGATTATAAGACCCAGCTTCAGGAGCGTGTTCAGCGTCAGGCCGGGCAGGAGCTGACCTACTGCATGGTGGGCGAAGAGGGCCCGGATCACGCCAAGACCTTTATCACGGAGGTCCGCTTGAACGGCGCGGCCATTGGCCGGGGCAGCGGCCACAGCAAGAAGGAATCCGAGCAGATGGCCGCAAAGGCCGCCTTGGAAAAGCTGAGCGAACATTAAAGAATAAAACAGCAGCCGGAGCATTTGCTCCGGCTGCTGTTCTTTTATGAAATCATGCCAATGCGCCGCAGCCCAGCCGTTCCCGCACCAGTTCCGCCTGCATAGGTTTGACCGTGGCATCGGGCCAGTTGAAAAATTGAAGATCCACCAAACGGTCAGCATACCGCAGAAGAAAGTGCAGGGAACCATCGGCAGAGCGATAGGCGGCTTCCGCGCCCCAGCGGGAAGCATCAAGCTCTGTAAAGGAAATTTGCTCCACAGGATGAAAGGCGCTGTATGCGCCCTGTCGCAGCTCTGTCAGTCTGCGGTCGAGGAAATACGCACTTCCCACAAAAACGGAATAGGCGAGGGCGGGCTGGCTGCTGCCCTGAAAAAGCGGAACCGATTGCCGCCCGACATACTGCCGAAGCAGCGGCGTGCCGCGTACCTCAAAAAAACAGGAGTAGTTGGTGTCGGATGTTTCACCGGTCAGTTCCTCCACTGTCAGGGGCAGCGGGTCATGATAGATTTTATCAACAAGAAAGGTCGAGCCTCCAACAGATTGGGTGATGCGTTCAGCATTTCGATGCCCTAAAATGATAGGGTGGGCCGCAGTGTAGCCAGGGAGAGAACCAGCTCTAAAGCGAAGGCTGCCACAAGAAACGCGGCAGCAGTCCGTCTTCCGCGTTGTTGCAGCCGGTGACGGAGCCTGAAATAGACTGCCAATAGAAAGATCGTCCCGGGGATGACAGTACCGGTCAGTGTGGCCAAATAGTAGTTCCGCTCTGCGATGACGCTGAAAAGGAAGAGGAACAGGCAGATAAGGGCGAGAATGGTATGAACAGCGTTCAGACGCCGGTTTCCCATGGGGGCCTGAAGGTGGTTTTCGTTTTGAGCGGTCTGCCGGGCCGAGCGGTACCAGAGTAAATGGGAGACAAGCGTAATACAGCAGGGAAGGATGTACAGAAGGAGCGCTGGCAGGAATAAACGGAACCACGCCGCCCAGTTACCGGCAGAGCGCGTCAGAAGCAAAAGGGGGAGCAGCAGAAGAATATAAAAAATCAGCGAACCGGCAAACAGAACGGAATCCCGGACTCTCATGGCGGCGTGAATCGTTTCCATCTGCACCACCGGGTCAGTTTCAATGGGAACCGGCTCTTTCTCCGCTGTGCGGAAAACCTGCATCTGCCCAGCCGTGGCCGTAAGCTCCCAGCCGGTGGCGCGGCACAGCTCCCACAGCTCCCGCTGCTGCCGGGAAATATATTCATCGGCGGGGTCCTTTGGAAAATACACCACGGCATAATGCAGATCGCCAGGCGGACATTTGCGGTAGCGCCAGAAAACAGGACCGATATGCTCCAACTGCCAGCCCTGCTGGGCAAGCGCCTCCAAGTGCTGCGCGATCTCCGGGGCGGCGTATAAATCAAACAGGTTGTATTCATACTGTGCGTTTCGGAATGTGAACATATTTCCGGCCTCCTTTTCCGCTATGTCAAAGAACCGAAGCCCAGCCGCTCGCCAACAAGGGCCATTTGCTCTTGAGTGGGGGCAGTATCGTACCATGGGTCAAAGCGAAGCCTAACGATGCGGTTTGGGTAGCACAAAAGGTATACGCCGTTGGCTGTATCGCCGCTGTGGAACTGATAGACTTCATCGGCGCCCCATGGAGCAGCGTCCGTGGGGACCCAGCTTTGCCGGGGCTGTCCAATCAGGCTTGTGTTGCGGTTGAAGGTTTCCAGCTCCTTGAAAAAGGAGTCCTTCACCGGTGCGTAAAGACAGCTCAAATTGACCTGATACACTGAGCAATACAGCTCCGGGGCGGCGGTGCTGCCTGCTCCATAGGTCTGTTCCTGCCGGAAGATATACTCCGTTACCAGCAGGGAGGTGCCGGTTTTCCGATAGCAGGAATAGTCCGCGCCGGGGATTTCGCCAATCAGCTCCTCCGCCGTCAGGGGCAGGGGATCATGATACACGGTGTAGGTGTAGCGGCTGCTGTCATGATAGCCGGGAGAGGGCCGCTTCTCCGCATTTGGGTGCCCCAGCGGTGTGCCAACGAGCCGCAGACTTACCCAAAACAGCCCGGCGGTCAGGACAAGCGCCGCTATGATGGTGATGAAGGTGCTCAGCAGCAGATTGTGCTCGGCGGGGAAGCCGTGCTTTTTCATGAGATAGCGGCTGCCGTGGATGACCAGCGACAGCAGCGCGGCATAGAGAAACCAAAGTAAAAGACCGGTATAGACAGCCATTCCGTATCGATTGGCTGCCAGTAGCGTACCGAGATATGCCGCGCAGAAAACCGCAATCAGCGAGAGCTCAAGGACTCTTCGCCATTTGTGGCTGCGGGGAGAGAGGAGAACCCCCTCCTCCCGGGCGGCCACCGCCGCCCGTTTGCTCCAGCGGTAGTAGGCGATCAGCTCTGCAACGGAATCCATCAAAATCAATCCCCAAAGCAAAACGGCCAGAAGGGAGATTCCGGATGACAGCAGTTCCCGAATTGTTTCCGCATTTCGGAATTGCGCCCAAATCTGAAGCAGCGCACAGCACAGCATGAGCCAGTTGGAGCGGGCGGCCCCTGCTTTCATGGCGGCATGGACGTTTTCCACCTGTACCACCGGGTCTGTTTCGATGGGCGTTGGGTTCTTCGCCGGATTGCAGAAAATCTGCATCTGATAGCGGTTGGAGACCAGCTCCCAGCCCGTTGCCTTGCACAGTGCCCAGAAGTCCCGCTGCTCCGGCGGCGGTTCCGGGTCAAACTGGCTGGCCTTGGGGAAGTACACCACGGCGTAGTGCAGCTCCGCCGGCTCACAGCGCCGGTAGGTCCAGAACACAGAGCCGGTATGTTCCAGCTGCCAGCCCTGCCGGGCCAGCTCCTCTAAATGGCGGACGATGCCCGCATGGTCATAATAAGAGTAAAGATTGACTTCGCGCCGCTTTTTTCGGCCTGACAGGCTCATGCTTCGATCTCTCCTCTCCGTCCCATATAGCTGCGGTAATCCTCGGACAGCGCTTGCAGCCGCCGGTACTCGTCTGCCAATGCCTGCTCTCCGGCAGCGGTAATGAGATAGCTCCGCTTGCGGCCCTCCGTTTTTGTTTCCACGATCCAGCCGGTTTCCTGAAAGCTCTCCAGCAGATTGTAAAGCGTTCCGGGCCCCACCGTAACGCGGCCATGGGTGATATTGGCGATTCGGGCCATGATGTCCGCGCCGCAGCACTCGTCCCGGAGGGAGAGCAGTACATAGAACATCTGCTCCGTCAGCGTTTGAAATTTTTCCCGTGCCATAGGCAGCACCATCCAGTATCGATATTCGATATTTCTATCTACAACATACTATCGAATATCGATTATGTCAAGAAAAATGTGGAAAAGTTGAAAAAGCCGGACCGCCATGCAGATGGTCCAGCAAAATGCTTATTTACATAATGATTGTAAAATGATTTAAAAAAGTAGAAAATCAAATAAAACAGAGCTTTACATAACTTTGATTATAGTCCTGCCTTTTCCGTAAGCCAGCCGTAAATATCCCGCTGAATTTGTTCATGCTCCGCTTCCTTTAAAATTTCATGACGCAGTCCCGGATACAGCTTTACAGTCACATCCTCCATTCCGGCCTTGCGGAAGGCATCGGCGGCGCGCTTTACACCCTTTCCGCAGTCGCCTACCATATCCATATCGCCGGAAACGAATAAAACCGGCGTATGGCGGTTCATTTTGCGGATATTGGCTGAATCACAGACAAAGCGGATGCCGGAGAGCATTTCCCGGAACAATCCGGCAGTGGCATTGCCCTGACAGAGCGGATCAGCAAGATAGGCGTCTACATTGTCGGGATTTGCGGAGAGCCAGTCCATCGCGGTGCGGTTGGGGGCAAAGCGGCGGTTGTAGATGCCGAAGGACGCCCTGGTCGCCAGCTCGCTGGGGCGGTTTTCACCGTTGCGGTGGCATTCTCCGCAGATGGCGGCCATGGCAGTTGCAGTCACGGTGGGGCTCAGATGGCCGGTTCCCATGATGACCGCGCCGTTTACCGTGCCGGGGTAGCGAATGAGATAGGTCCGGGCCAAAAATGACCCCATGGAATGTCCCAGCAGGAAATAGGGGAGGTCGGGAAATTGGCTGTGGGTCAGTTTGCGGAGCTGTTCCAGATCGTCCACCACATAGTTCCAACTGCCCTGCGGGCCGAAATAGAACCAGGGCGCACCCTCCGCAACGGACAGGCCGTGACCGATATGGTCATTTCCCACCACGGCAAAGCCCTGCTCCGTCAGATATTGCGCAAAGGGCTCATAGCGCAGAACATATTCGGAAATGCCGTGAGCAATCTGCAAAACGGCCACAGGGGTGCCGTCTGGCAGCCATGAAACGGCGTGGATATTTGTTTTACTGTCGGCTGAGGGAAAAGTAAATTCGTGTTTCACCATGGTGCATTCCTCCTGCTTTCAGCGGTAGTTTACCACATTTCCAAGAAAATTACCAGCGTTCGACTTATCAACGGAAAACAAATTGTGAACACCATTGCGTTTTTCGTTTGCCGGCGCTATACTAAAGACATGAGATTTCCGGTCAAGTGTACCGAATTGTGAAAGGAGCGCTTAATATGGCATTTTTTGAGGAATTGGGACGCAAGGCAAAGGACGTAGCAGCCGTGGCGGCGGACAAGGCCAAGGATGTGGCGGCAGTGGCCGCCGATAAGGCCCGGGAAACAACGGAGCTGACGAAGCTCGCGGTAGCCATTGCCGGCGAGCAGCGGGAGCTTGAGAAGAATTACCGCCTGATCGGCGAGTGGTTCATGAATGAGTATGACGGTGAGCTGCCGGAGGGCGTAAGCGAGCTGGCCGCAGCGGTGGCGGCCTCTAAGGCCAAGATCGCGGAGCTGGAGGAGCAGAAGACCGCTGTTAAGAGCGAGTCCGCCGTGGAGGCGGAGGGGGCCGTAGTAGAGCCTGCCGCCAAGGTCTGCCCGGTCTGCGGTGCGGAGTCCGACAGCAAGTTCTGCCCGAAGTGCGGCGCCCCGATGGACTGAGCAGATACATGAAAACTGCCGTGGAACGAAAGTTCCACGGCAGTTTTTTTATAATCCCCGCCAGCTTTCCGGGCGCAGACAGGAAAGGTCCTGTTCTGCCCGCCGAATCGAGGATAGCAGTGCGTCCCGGTCAGCGTTCAGCGTGCCCCGCAGGTCCAGATAATTACTGGCGTGGTTCATGCGGAACACGCTGCCGGGACTGTCAAAATTCCGCACCAGCAGCTCTGTTTCCGTAAGGACCTGATGCTGGTCCAGCAGATGAAAGCTGCCCGCCTTTACCCAGTCATACAGCGGCGTGCCCGGCTCCACCATCAGCGTGAGCATTCCGATATACTCCGGGTTCATGGCGTTGAAGGCTTTTGCAGTGTCTACTGCGTGCTCCTCCAGCAGCTCCGGTCCGCCCAGACCCGTAATGGCGGTCACGGACAGCGCCATGCCGCAGCGGCGGACCTTCTGGCCCATTTCGATGATCTCGGCGGCGGAGTGCCCCTTCCGCATCAGCGTCAGCACCTTGTCACTGCCGGATTCCAGCCCCATGTATACCATGGTCAGGCCCTTTTCCCACAGTGTCCGCAGTTCCTCCTCCGTCCGCAGACGGATACTGGAGGGGGAGGCATAGCTGGTGACCCGCTCGCACTCCGGGAACAGCTCCCGGATGGTATCCAGAATTGTGTACAGTTCACTGGCCTTTCGGATCAGCGCGTCGCCATCCGCCAGAAAAACGCGCCGGACACTGCGGTAGCGCTGCCTCGCAAGCTGAAAATCCTCAAGCACCTCGTTCAGCGGCCGCAGAGCGAAGCGTTTTTCCTTGTACATACTGCAAAAGGCGCAGGTGTTGTGGCTGCATCCGTAGGTCACCTGAACGATGAGACTGTAAGCCTCGGACGGCGGCCGGTAGACCATGCCCTGATATCTCATACGCCCAGCTTTTCCAGAGCGGCCATTCGCACACAGGTGCAGAACACGGTAATGGCCTTTTCCACATCCTCCACCGGCGGGAAGGAGGGGGCGATACGGATGTTGCTGTCATTGGGGTCAATGCCGTAGGGGAACGTGGCGCCGGCGGCGGTCATGGATACACCGGCCTCCTTGCACAGTGCCAGCGTCCGCTTGGCGGTGCCTGGCATGGCGTCAAAGGAAATGAAGTAGCCGCCCTTGGGATGGCTCCAGCTTGCGATTTCCAGCGGGGCGATCTCCCGGTCCAGCGTGGAGAGGACTGCCTCAAATTTGGGTGCCATGAACGCGGCGTGCTTTTTCATCAGCTTCAGGGTGTGGGCGTGGTTTTGGAGATAGAGCACGTGGCGCTGCTGGTTCACCTTATCATAGGAGATGGTCTGAATGCCGATCCACTTTTCAAAATCCTCGAGGTTTGCTTCGGAGGTAGCCATGCAGGCCACACCGTCGCCGGGGAACGTGATCTTGGAGGTAGAGGCAAACTCATAGACCATATCATAATTGCCGTACTTCTTGCACTGGTGCAGAATGTCCGGGAACTCCACATAGTCTCCCTCAAACTCATGGACGCAGTAGGCGTTATCCCACATGATGGTAAAATCCGGCGCGGCGGGCTTCATGGAGGCCATGCGGATGATGGTATCCTTGGAATAGATGATGCCCTCGGGGTTGGAATATTTGGGAACGCACCAGATGCCCTTCACGGCGGGGTCCTTGATGGCTTCCTCCACGGCGTCCATGTCCGGGCCGGTGGGGGTCATGGGAATGGTGATAAGCTCAAAGCCAAAGGACTGGGTCAGCTTGAAGTGGCGGTCATAGCCGGGGGCAGGACACAGCCACTTCACCACAGGCTCCTTGCACCAGGGACGGGGGCTGTTGAGGCGGCCATGGATGAAGGCGCAGTCAATCACGCCGTACATCAACTGCAAACTGGCGTTGCCGCCTACAAAAACCTGCTTGGGCTTGCAGTCCAGAATGTTTGCGAACAGGCGCTTTGCCTCCGGCAGACCGGACAGAGCACCGTAGTTGCGGATGTCGATACCGTCAACAATGTAATCCTCAGGCTCCTTGAGCATGTCGAAAATATCAGAGACCATATCCAGTTGGTCCTTGCAGGGCTTGCCGCGGGTCATGTCCAGCTTGAGTCCCTGTGCCTTCAGGTCCTCAAAGGCAGTCTGAAGGGCTGCGTATTCCGCCCTCCGTTGGTCCAGTGTCATGTTTTTGTAAGCAGTCATCTGTCTCATCCTCTCCGGGTATCCCCTAAAGTTGGAATGGGTGTTCCCCATATCAATATCCGTTATATTATACTCACTTCCGCCTCGTGTTTCAAGCCTTTTCCCGGAAAAGAACAGGTAAAATATCAGTATCCTCGAAAAAAATTTACACGTTCTTTTCATTTTGCGAAAAATATGCTATAATCTTTCCTAATATAGATAAACTGACAGGAGTGGTTACCCTTGGACGAACAGCAGCAGAAAAAATACGTACAGATGACGCAAACGCCGGTGAGCCGCCTGATTCCGCGGTTGGCTTTACCCTGTATCATCAGTATGCTGGTCACGGCATTTTACAATATGGCGGACACCTTTTTCGTGGGAATGCTGAAAAGCAATGCCGCCACCGGCGCTGTGGGCGTGGTGTTTTCCCTGATGGCGATCATACAGGCCATCGGCTTTTTCTTCGGGCAGGGCAGCGGCAATTTCATGTCCCGCGCCATTGGCCAGAAAAATTATGAGGAGGCTTCGGACATGGCCTCCACAGGCTTCTTTTCTGCGCTGGCGGCGGGCGTGCTCATCTGTGCGCTGGGCTTGATTTTCCTGAAGCCGCTGGCCTATCTGCTGGGCTCCACGGATACGATTCTGCCCTACACCAAGGCGTATCTCCGTGTGATTTTGCTGGGTGCGCCGTGGATGACCTCCTCGTTGGTGCTGAACAATCAGCTCCGCTTTCAGGGCAGCGCCGCCTATGCCATGGTGGGCATCACTGTCGGCGCAGTACTGAATATCGGTCTGGACCCGCTGCTGATCTTTGTGTTTGATCTGGGAATTGCCGGCGCGGCATGGGCCACCATCATCAGCCAGTTTGTCAGCTTTTGCCTGCTGCTGGTGGGCTGCGGCAGGGGCGGCAACATCCGCATTGATTTCGCCCACCTGCGGATGAAGCCTTACTATTATCTCTGGATTTTCAAGGGCGGACTGCCCTCACTGGCGCGGCAGGGGCTTGCCAGTGTGGCGACTATCTGTCTCAATCAGGCTGCCCGTCCCTTTGGGGACGCCGCCATTGCCGCTATGGGTGTGGTGCAGCGCATCGCCATGTTCGGCGGCTCCGCCATGATTGGCTTTGGACAAGGCTTCCAGCCGGTGTGCGGCTTTAATTACGGCGCGGGGCTTTACCGCCGGGTCAAGGACGGTTTCTGGTTCTGTGTCAGGGTAACAACGATTTTTATGCTTGCTGTCAGCGTGCTGGGCTTTGTATTCGCGCCGCAGCTTGTGGCTGTATTCAGGGATGACCCGGAGGTGGTGGCCATCGGCGCCCGGGCACTGCGGTTCCAGTGCGTGACCTTCTGCCTGCAGGGTTGGGTGGTCATGAGCAATATGTGCCAGCAGACTATGGGACTGACCACGCCGGCAACCTTCCTTGCTGTAGCGCGGCAGGGCTTGTTCTTTGTGCCGCTGGTTTGGCTCTTTTCAGCCCTGTGGGGCCTGACGGGTATCGAAATGACTCAAACGGCGGCGGACCTTTTAACGTTCCTCTGCGCGGTTCCGCTGCAGGCCCGGGTGCTCCGGCGGCTGACATGGCTGGAACATAAAACGGCGAAATAGAAAAAGCGGTATTGCCGTGAAGCAATACCGCTTTTTTTAGATCAAATCGCCCGAACAGTCCGTCCGCAAGGGACAGGAGGCCAGAATGGCCGCTTGTATGGTTTCGTATTCCGTCGGTGTGCGGAACCGCCGAAGCTGCTTGTTCAGCTTTTCGGCGTCATCAAAAAGGTGAATGAGATAGAACCAAACCTCCCGCATCCGCTGAGCGGCGGTGGCAACCTGACCATCGTAAAACGCCGTGTAGCTTTGATAAAGCTCCTCTAAAAAGGCGGTGAGCTCCTCGCGGTTTGTCCCGCTGCCGCCCCGGAGCTTCCGAGCAAGTGCGGGGTCGGCTACCAGCCCCCGGCCGATCATCACATGGCTGACCGCCGGGAATCGGGCCTCCAGCGCCCGTACCTCACCGACTGTCCGCAGGTCGCCATTGTAGCATACCGGGTTCCGGCTTTCTGCCAGCGCATAGGCGAAGCTGTCCAGATGCACCGCGCCCCGGTATTTTTCCTTCCGCACCCGGGGATGGACGGTGAGACAGGCGATAGGGTAGCGGTTGAAAAGCTCCAGCAGAGCGGGAAATTCCTCCAGCGTGTCATAGCCCAGCCGAGTTTTGACGGATACCGGCAGAGGGGCGCGGGCAAACACCATATCAAAAAAGCACGCCAGCTCATCGGGGTGAGCCAAAAAGCCAGAGCCCTTGCCCTTGGCGGTAACGGTGCCGGAGGGGCAGCCTAAATTCAGGTTTACCTCTGTAAAGCCCATATCCTTTAGCACCTCGCAGGCCCAAAGGAAATCCTCCGCGTTGCGGGTCATTACCTGCGGAACGGAGGGGAGTCCCGCATTGGCGGTAAAATCTACCTCCCGCAGATCCCGGGGCGTCATGGTGTGGTGGGGCGTGGGGGAAAAGAAGGGAATAAAATAGCGGTCCACACCGCCGAAATATTTGTGCCATACCCGCCGAAACACGATTTTTGTGATTCCGTCCAGCGGGGCAAAGTCAATGGCTTGAATCATCTAAGTGCCGCTTCCCATTCCGCCGCTCGGAAGCCGGTGAGCACAAAGCTGTCTCCCACCAGCAGCGGGCGCTTTACCAGCATTCCGTCCGTTGCCAGCAGCGCAAGCTGCTCCGCCTCGCTCATGCCGGGCAGCTTATCCTTCAGTCCCAGCGCCTTGTACTGCAAGCCGCTGGTGTTGAAAAACTTCTTCAGGGGGAGGCCGCTTTTCCGATACCAGAGGGTCAACTCCTCCGCCGTGGGATTATCCGTTTTGATGTCCCGCAGCTCATAGGAAATACCGCGCTCATCCAGCCACGCCTTCGCCTTCTGGCAGGTGGAGCACTTGGGGTAGCATAAAAACAGCATAGGGTTCTCCTTTCAATTTTCAAAAAACGGGGCAGTTACAAGAACTGCCCCGCCTGAAGATAGCTCATTCAAACGAGATAATGTAGTAATAGACCGGTTGTCCGCCAGAGAGCACGCTGATCTCCGCATCGGGACAGATTGCCTGAAATTTAGCGCCTGCGGCCTGCGCGTCCGCCTCGGACACATCCTCGCCGTAATACAGAGCGATGAAGGAGGCGTTCTTGCCCTCCTCCGCCAGCTTTTCCAGCAGAGCGTCCAGTTGCGAGTCGGTGCCGAACAGCTTGCCCTCCTTCAGCGCCAGATAATCGCCCTCGTGAATTTCAAAACCGTCAAAGTCAGAATTGCGGGCGGCATAGGTGATCTGAGAGGTGGTGACGGTGGACAGCGCCTCCGTCATGGCGGCGGTGATGGTTTCCACACTGCCCTCGGGATCTACGCCCATCATGGCGGTGATGCCCTGGGGCACGGTCTTGCTGGGGATGACCACCACCTTCTTTTCCGTCAGTCCTTGACACTGCTGAGCGGCCATGATGATATTGCTGTTGTTGGGCAGTACGAACACGGTCTCGGCGGGGACCTGATCGATTCCGGCCAAAATGCTCTCCGTGGAGGGATTCATGGTCTGTCCGCCGGAAACAACGGCGTCACAGCCAAGGTCGCGGAAAACGGCAGCCAGACCGTCACCGGCGCAGATGGCTAAAAAGCCCACAGCCTTTTCAGGAGCCGCTGCCTGATGGCCGTGCTCCCCGCTCTCCAGTTCCTCCTCGATGGCCTCAAGGTCATCGGTGGACTGAGCCTCGCGGCCTGCCGCCAGCGCATCGGCCTGAGAACGCATATTTTCGATTTTTGCCAGCTCCAGCGTGCCGTATTTCTGGGATTCTGTCAGTGCCGCGCCGGGAATATCGGTGTGGACATGGACCTTGAAGGTCTCATCATCCTCACCGATGACCAGACTGTCGCCGATGCTGCTGAGATAGGCCCGCAGGGGCATGAGGTCAACATCCTCCTTGGCCTTCCGCACCACATATACGGTATCGAAGGTGAAGGTGATCTCTTCCTGCGCCATCATGTTAAAGTCGGCCTTTTCCTTGTGGGTATCCTCCGCCTCGCGCAGCTCCGGCATGGGCTCGCCACGGAGCTCTGCCAGCATACCCTCCAGAATCAGCAGATAGCCCTTGCCGCCGGCGTCCACCACACCGGCCTTTTTCAGAACCGGATTCATATCCGTGGTTTGAGATAGCGCATCATAGCCCTCCGCAATGGCGGCGGCAAGCACTTCTTCAATGTCCGCACACTCTGCGGCGGTGTCCACCGCACGCTTGGCGGCAAGACGGGATACAGTCAGCACCGTGCCCTCGGCGGGCTTCATAACAGCCTTGTAGGCTGCCCCCACACCCTCCTGCATTGCGGTGGCGAAGGCGGCGGCATCGGCGGTCTCCATGCCCTTGAGGGACTTGGAAAGTCCGCGGAACAGCAGGGAGAGAATCACGCCGGAGTTACCCCGGGCGCCCTGCAGCAAAGCGGAGGCCGTGACAGAGGACGCCTGTCCCACAGAGGTGGGGGAGGTCTTCCGCAGCGCGTCCGCGGCCGCTGCGATGGTCATGGACATATTGGTGCCGGTGTCACCGTCCGGGACGGGGAACACATTCAAATCGTTGATGGCCTGCTTCTGGGCCGTGATGGCGGCGGCGCCGTGCAGAATCATCTGCTTGAACAGCGCACCGGTAATTTCCTGATACATTTCTCTGAAGCCCTCCTCACAGGATCATGGAATCCACGAATACATCCACGGAGCGGACCTCCGCGCCGGTGTTCTTGTTGACCACATAGCGAACCTCGTTCATGATGGAGCGGCATACAGCCGGGATATTCACGCCGTTTTCCACAATGATGTGAAGCTCAATGGTGATGGACTCATCCTCGTGGTAGATCACGTTGACGCCCTTGCTCATGGCCTCCCGCCGCAGCAGGTGCACAAGACCGTCCGTCATGGAGCGGTAGGCCATGCCCTTCACGCCGAAGCAGTTGGTGGCGGCCATGCCGGTGATGTTGGAAAAAACAGCGCTGGAGACGGTGATCTCCCCCTGTTCCGAATGGAATTTCAACATAATTGGATAACCTTCCTTTCCGTGGGCCCGGGGAAGCCTCCCTCCGGGCATAGTTATCAGGCTATTATTATATATGACTTTTCACAAAAGTACAAGAGTAAAAACGCCATAAAAACGCCATTAAGCCCGAACCGGGCAGAAAAACAGGAAAAAGCGCCCGCCCACCGGCAGACGCTTTTTATTATTTCAGCGTTTCGCTGTTGTTCAGCACGGACGCGCTGTAGAGGAACAGCACATCTTGGTTATCAAACGTCAGGTATTTTCCTATCTGGCTGGCCGGCAGATAACGGATATCTGCCAGCGTCACCCGGGCGTAGCCGGAAACGAGCAGCGGGGCAAGGGAGCTTGCAAAGGAGTCCCGGAAGATTACCAGCTCCCGGTCCGTTTCTGCATGGGGATTTTCCACGGTTAGCAGGGACACGGAGCCGGAGAGGAACAGCTCGTAGGGGTCCTTTCCCACGCCCTTTTCCAAGTCATATACGGAACTGTTTTTGTCGGACTCGTAATTATAAACGCTGCACACCTCCAGCGTATCGGATGTGAGATAGGTGATTTGATCCGGCTCCATCGGCAGCGCGGCGTAGCCGTAGTACACGCCGTAATAGGGCCGCTCCAGCGTTTGGGGCCGGTAATCGTCCTCCGGCAGCACAGCCCCCATGGCCTCTGCTAACGTATGGGCGGCGGGCAGCAGCGTTTCCTGCCGCCAGTGGGAATCCGTGCGGTAGTAATTGTCAAGGGTCAGACTGCCGAACAGGTCGATATAGTCCGCAAATTCCAACTCACCGGCCAGCTTTTCTGCCAGCGCCTGTTCATCATAGGCGGGATAGCCGTTGGCCTCCGCCAGAAAATGATTCTTGTCGGGAATTACAGAAAAATATACGTGCGTGTCCGTTCCGGCCATCAGCGTTTCATAGAGATAGCGGAACCGCTCCGCCGCGTGTGTCAAAGATGCCTCCTTCAGCGGGTAATCCAGTTTGGCGGCGTAGCCGCCGGCAAGATAAACGCCGTTGTTGTCCTTCTGACCGTAGCCGTAAAGGCTCGTCAGGGCCTTCAGGGTGCGGAACTGCTCCCGCAGGGGAAACTGGTCAACGGCATAGCTTTCGTAGTCGGACATGAACCGCCCGGAGAGCACGCCTGCCGCAGTCATCTCCGGTCTTTGGGCGAGAGGGCGCCTCTCGCTGACAGACAGTGCATCAGGCGGCTTTACCGCCGCCCAGCCGCTAAGCCCAAGGACGAAGGCACCCAAAAGCGCCAGGGTGATGATGTTCTTCACATTTTTCATGGTGCCTCCTCAAAAGCGGAAATACAAAAAGGGATTGAAGGAACCGTCCACCAGATACCCGGTACAAATCGCCAGCAGAGCCAGCAGTACCACCGGCTCTAATGCGGAGACTACCCGCCCGGTGATGCGTCCCCGGGCAAGCTGCCGGACAATGATGGCGGGCAGCGGCGTGGCTCCTAAGATGGCAATGAGGAATACCCCGGCATAGCTCCAGAGATAGTAAATGCTCAAGGGGTCTGTCAGCGGCAGACCGCCCAGCCCGAACAGCGCGGCGATGGTGGATATGGCACCGAGTACGCTGTCTGCGTCAAAGAGCACAAAGCTCACCGCAATCACCAGCAGGACATAGGCGTGCTTGATGACATGGGTTTTAGTCAGCGCACGGCCGTACCACAGCTTTTCCATGGTCAGCAGCACTGCAAACAGCAGTCCCCACAGAACAAATGTCCATGCGGCGCCGTGCCACAGCCCCGTCAGCAGCCAGACCACTAAAATGTTGCGCAGCTGCTTCCGGCGGGATACCCGGTTGCCCCCAAGGGGGATATATACGTAATCCCGGAACCAGCTGCCAAGACTTATATGCCACCGCCGCCAGAACTCCGTCACGCTGGCGGAGATATAGGGATAGTTGAAATTTTCCGGAAAGCGGAAGCCGAAAATGCGTCCAAGGCCGATGGCCATATCGCTGTACCCGGAAAAATCAAAATAGAGGTGCAGCACGAACCCGGCAGCATAGAGCCAGACAAACAGCACGGAGGTTTCCGTTCCCGCCTTGTAGGCGGAGATCAGCTCGTAGAGCACATTGGCCAGCAGCACCTTTTTGGCAAGGCCCAGAATAAACCGCCGTGCGCCAAGGGCAGCGTCCTCCACCGTATGCACCCGCTGCTTCAGTTGGGGGGCGATGTCGGTATAGCGGACAATGGGCCCGGCAATGAGTTGGGGGAACATGGCTACATAGGCCGCAAGGTCGATGAAGCTCCGCTGGGCCGCGGCAGTGCCCCGGTAAACATCAATGACATAACTGAGAATCTGAAACGTATAGAAGCTGATGCCGATGGGCAGCGCCACATGGAGCAGCGGCACGGACAGCCCGGTGAGACGGTTGAAGCCGGAAAGAAAAAAATCGGTGTATTTGCAATAGCCAAGCAGACCGAGGCTGATGACGGCGGAGCCACAGACGCACAGCCGCGCCCGCTTCCGTTCCGACCGATACTTTTCCGCCAGCAGGCCGAATACATAGCCCTGCACGATGGCGATGACCATGAACACCACGAACCTCGGCTCGCCCCATGCGTAGAACAGCAGGCTTGCCAGCAGCAAAACGGTGTTTTTCAGCCGGTCAGGCGATAAAAAGTAAACGATCAGCACGCAGGGGAGGAACGTATAAAGAAAGGGAATACTGGAAAACAGCATACGGATGACTCCTGTTTGAATTTAACAGCGCCCGCGCGGGAGGGCGCGGGCGCTGCAGCGGGCAGAGGGTTAGATAATGGCCTCATCATAGGCCACAACGGCGTCGCCGTAGGCAGCGGTGAGCTTATCCCGGAACGTGTTCACAAGGTCCTCATTGCCGTAAAGCGCCACCACGTAGCGGTCATAGGTGAATACCACCAGCTTATCGGGGAAGCCGCACATCCACTGCTTGGACTGAATGGCGTCCCGCATATCCTGAGCAAGCCCCTCTACCTCGTCGGCGTTGGCCGCGCGGAGCGCGCCGCAGGTGAAGGTGTTGGCGTTCATCATGTGCATGAGGGAGGCGGCATCGTCCAGCTTGTCGGCATCCTCGGCGGGAACGCTCAGAAGATACGTGAGGTTATCCGTGTCGGAAATGTCGAAAGCACCGGGGGCACCGTCCACGGAATGCTCATAGTCGCCGCCTGCGGCGGGGAACTTTTCGTCATCCGTGTAGCTGTCCCAAACGGTGTTCAGCAGCGTCAGGGCATCGGTGGGGACGTTGGAATCGCTGTCGGTGCCGGTGTCCTTTTTGCCGCAGGCGGTGAGGGTCAGGGCCAGCACAAAAGCCAGCGCCAGAGACAAAGCTCTTTTCATAGTTGAATCTCCTTGTAATCATAGTTTGTATGCGCCGCCATCATCGGCGGTACGTGAGAATAGACGGACGGATTTGAAAAAAGGTTCCGCTTTTTTTGAAAAATTTTCGTCCGCCGATTTATTTTTTCCAAATTTTTCAAAATTCAGTCCGTTTTCCCCGACGGCGCGGGCGAAAGGAGACGCTGCCGCCGCAGAAAATAATAGCCGTAGCCCACAAAATCGGCAAGGAACCAGCCAATGGGAATTGCCGCCCAGATGCCAGCTTCGCCCACCGGTCCCGCCAGCGCGTAGGCCAGCGCCACGCGGGTCCCAAGGGAGATCACCGTCAGGACAACACTCATGCCGGGGCGTTGCACCGCCCGGTAAAAGCCGTAGAGCAGGAACAGGCAGCCGATACCGGCATAAAACGCACCTTCGATTCTCAGGTAGCGCACGCCTGCCGCCAGCACTTCCGTCTCTCCGGCCTGCACGAAAATCCGCATCAGCGGCCGGGCAAACAGTACCACCATCGCCGAGATGGCGCAGGAGAAAGCGGCGCTGACCGCTGTGGCTGTGCGGAAGCCCTGCCGCAGCCGCTCCGTCTGTCCGGCACCGTAATTCTGCGCGGCGAAAGTAGAAAAGGCGTTGCCGAAGTCCTGAACAGGGAGGTAGGCGAAGGAATCGATTTTCACCGCCGCCGCAAAGGCGGCCATGATAACGGGGCCGAAGCTGTCCACCAAACGCTGTACCAGCAAGATGCCGAAATTCATCGCGGACTGCTGGGCGCAGGTCAAAAGCGACAAATCCGCAAGCTCACGGAGGATGCGACCGTTGAAATGCAGGTCCTCCCGCCGGGGCAGCAGCTCCCGGCAGCGCAGGATCGTGTACAGGGTCAGTCCGCCGCCGGAAACATACTGCGCGATGACCGTGGCCGCTGCCGCTCCGGCCACGCCGAAGTGCAGCACCGGCACGAACAGCAGGTCCAGCCCGATATTCAGCAGAGCGGAGATGCCGAGGAACCACAAGGGCACCATGGAGTTTCCCACCGCCCGCAGCAAACAGGCGAAGAAATTATAAAGAAATGTGGCGGCCAGTCCGCCGAAAATAATCAGCAGATAGTCCCGCATGGAGCTGTACAGCTCGTGCGGTATCTGCAAAAAGCGGAGAATGGGATCGGCCAGCAGATAGACGCTCAGATTCAGCACCAGCGTCACGGCGCCGATGAGGGCAAAGGCGTGGGCCACGGCGGCCCGGAGCGCCTTTTTGTCTCCGCGGCCGAGGCAGATGGAAAACAGTGCGCCCGCGCCCATGGACAGCCCTAAAAAGATAGAGGTCAGAAAGACCATGAGCGTGTAGGCGGATCCGACTGCCGCCAGTGCGTTGCGTCCCAACGCCTGCCCTACGATTAGCGTGTCGGCGATATTATAGAGCTGCTGTAAAAGATTCCCCACAATCATAGGCAGGGCGAAAAGCAGCAAACCCTTGGTAATGCTGCCGTGGGTCAGATCCCGGTACATAGGCCATCTCCTGTTTTATTGTCATTCCGACATATTATACGGTTTTCCACACCAAAAGGCAAGAGACCGCGTTGTCGTTTTACTACCGCCTCCCAACTGCCGTTTGTTGCACATTTTCGTGCAGCGGCGCATAAAAAATAAACTTGTTGACAAATCAACAATACCGTGCCATACTATGCAGGCATTTATGACTACAACAGGAGGGAGCCCGGTCTTGGAGCGCTTTGAGACCTTTACGCTGCTGGTGAGTAAGCTCAGCCGCAGCATCCGAAAAATCAAATCGGAGGAAATGGCGGAGTTCGGGCTGAAGGGCCCTCATGTATCCTGCCTTTATTATCTTTCACAGTGCGGCGGGCTCACCGCGTCCGAGCTGTGCGAGCGGTGCGAGGAGGATAAGGCCGCAGTCTCCCGCTCTCTGGACTATCTGGAGAAAAACGGCTATGTGACCTGTGCGGAGGGCAGCAGGCGTTACCGCAGTCCGCTGGGGTTGACGGAAAAGGGCGCGGCGGTCTGCCGCGTGCTGAATGAAAAAATCGAGCGGGTGGTGGAGGCTGCCAGCCGGGGACTCAGCAATCGGGAGCGGCAGATCATGTACGGCGCTATGGCGGTTATCAGCGACCATTTGGACGAGATCGCGGAAAAATTGAAAAACGGGGCGGCGGAGCGTGATTCCCTGCCGGATACATAAAGGAGAAAGAGAATATGAAGGTTCAGATCATTGTCGATTCCACGGTGGATATGCCGGAGCACAGCCGGAGCGCCTGCCGCGTAGTGCCCCTGACTGTGCACTTTGGCGAGGAGTCCTTTATTGATGGCGTAACGCTGAATAAACAGGATTTTTACCGGCGGCTGGCGGAGGGCGGCGCGCTGCCCACTACCAGCCAGGCCACCCCCGCTGCGTTTCAGTCGGTGTTTGATGAGGTGACCCGGGCCGGGGACAGCGCCGTGGTCATCACCCTTGCCTCCCAATTTTCCGGCACGTACCAGAGCGCCTGCATCGCGGCGGAGGACTACGAGAATATCTACGTGGTGGACAGCCGCACTGCCGCTATCGGCTCCGGCATTCTGGCGGAATACGCGCTGCGCTGCGCGGAGCAGGGCATGGAGGCGGGGGCGCTTGCGGCCCTGCTGGAAAAGAAGCGGGAGGATGTGCGCCTGTTTGCGCTGCTGGACACGCTGGAGTACCTGAAGCGGGGCGGACGCATATCTAAAACAGTGGCCTTTGCGGGCGGGCTTTTGAATATCAAGCCCCTCATCACCGTGGAGGACGGAGAGGTGCTGGTAGTAGGCAAGGCCCGGGGCGCCAAGCAGGGCATGGCGCTGCTGACGGAAAAGCTCCTCAGCGATGGCGGCATCAACTTTGACCTGCCGATTCTGCTGGGCTACAGCGGTACGGATGCGTCCAATTTGGAAAAATATCGGGCAGACAGCCGGGAGATCTGGCAGGGCCGCGAGGATACGCTGCCCTCCACACTGCTGTGCAGCGTCATCGGCACCCATACAGGCCCCGGCGTAGTTGCCGCCGCCTGCTTCAAAAACGATTGATAAAACGGGCTCGACACCCCCGGCGTCCGCAGACGCCGGGGATATTTTTGCTTCATGCCGTGAAAATACTGAACCGTCAGGCGCATCGGGGACACCGAAAGCATAGGATGAAGGGCGCGGGTGCGCGATCTGCGCGACTTCAAGGAGGTATGTTTATGGCAGCATCCTTTCAGAATATGGCGACCCTCACGTATACCGGCGGCACGGTGGATTCCAACATCGTCACCGGCGAGCTGCGGGAGGTGCTGACGGTTGTAAAAACAGCGGTGAATAAAAGCTACGAGCTGGGCGGCAGAGTCACCTATGTTATCAGTCTTTCCAACAGCGGCACGGTGGCCCTCACCGGCCTGACGCTGACGGATGATCTGGGCGGCTACGCCTTCGGCGGCACAACTTTGTATCCGCTGGCTTATGTAGAGGGCAGTCTGCGGTATTTCCAGAACGGTGTATTGCAGGATATGCCGGCTGTGGTGGCCGGACCGCCCATGACGGTTACCGGCGTCACCGTGCCTGCTGGCGGCAGTGCGCTGGTGGTCTATGAGACCGCCGTGACCCGCTATACGCCTATGGCGGCGGAGAGCACCGTCACCAATACAGTCACCGTGACCGGCGGCGGACTTGCCGAGGCCGTTACGGCGCAGGAGACTGTGGGCGTGGCCAGCGGCAGCAGGCTTTCCGTCTGCAAGAGCCTTTCTCCCACCGTGGTGGCGGAAAACGGTCAACTGACCTATACGTTCACCATTCAGAACCGGGGCAACACCGCAGTCACCGCCGCGGACGATGTGACGCTGCGGGATGTGTTCAAGCCCATTCTTAAAAACATCACCGTGACCTACAACGGTACGGCGTGGAGTGCCGGAACGGAATACACCTACAGCGAGACCACCGGCGAATTTGTTTCCGCCGTGGGGCAGATCACCGTCCCGGCGGCAACCTATACGCAGGACCCGGTCACCGGCGTCTGGAGCGTTACGCCCGGCAGCAGCGTTCTGGTCATCACCGGAACGGTTTAAGGAGCATATTCGGCAAAAGAGAGGGCGGAAGCCCTCTCTTTTGCGCTGTTTTTGTCAGAAAGACGATTGACAACCATGTATACACATGGTATCATCAACTTCATTGAATAGCGAATGAGCAATGGCGTTCATTTTCAGCGGGAGCTTCGTCTCCTGCCGGAAATGGACGCCTTTTTTGCGCTGCTTTACGGAAGGAAGGAAAAACGGTATGAGGAAAGAGGGACAGGTGCGGATTCCCTCCGGGTGTGCGATCTCGGCGGTGATTTCCCGGGAGGGCCGCCGTATGAGCGGAGAGAAAATCGTGGAGAGTATGCGCCCGATGCATGACCGCTCAAACGGCCTTGGCGGCGGCTTTGCCGCCTATGGCATTTACCCGGAGTACCGGGATTTTTATGCGTTCCACATCTTTTTTGATACCCGGGATACCCGCAAGACCTGCGAGGCGCTGCTGAAAGAGGGCTTTGAGATCGTCAAGGCGGAGCATATCCCCATCCGGCAGATACCTGAGATCACGGATGTGCCGCTGATCTGGCGGTATTTCCTTACGCCGCTGCGCTCCGTACTGTCAAGGCTACAACTGGACGAGGCGGAATACGTGGCCCGAACGGTGACGCGGATCAATGTGGAGCTGCACGGCGCGTATGTTTTTTCCAGCGGAAAGAATATGGGTGCATTCAAGGCGGTGGGCTATCCGGAGGATGTGGGCCGGTTCTACCGGCTGGAGGAATACGCCGCCTATTCCTGGACCGCTCACGGGCGCTATCCCACCAACACCCCCGGCTGGTGGGGCGGCGCGCATCCCTTCGGGCTGCTGGACTGGACGGTGGTCCACAACGGCGAAATATCCTCCTATGACGCGAACCGCCGTTGTGTGGAGATGTTCGGCTATCGCTGTACGCTTCAGACGGATACGGAGGTTATGACCTATATCGCGGACTATCTGCTGCGGCGGCAGGGCTTGACCTTAGAAGAAGCGGCCTGCGTCATGGCCGCACCATTCTGGAGTACCATTGCCGCTAAGCCGCCGGAGGAGGCGGAGCGGCTGGCGTATCTCCGCAAGGTGTTTCCCTCTCTGCTGCTGACGGGGCCGTTTTCCATTATCCTCGGCTTCAACGGCGGACTGATGGCTCTCAATGACCGGCTGAAGCTGCGGAGCATGGTAGTGGCGGAAAAAGATGACCGGGTGTTCATCGCCAGTGAGGAGGCCGCAATTCGCACCATGGAGCCGGAGGCGGAAAACGTCTGGGCACCTATGGGCGGCGAGCCTGTGATCGTGCGGGTAAAGGAGGGAATGTACTGATGAAGGGCTTTTATATACCGGCGGCCTTTGAGGTCATTCGTGACCCGCAGCGCTGCGTAAGCTGCAGGCTGTGCATTGAGCAGTGTCCAAACGGCGTTCACAGCTTCGATGAAAAGCGGGGCGTCCTGCTGGCGGAGGAGGACCGGTGCGTGGACTGCCAGCGGTGCGTGGCGTTCTGCCCCACTCACGCGCTGAAAATTCGGAAAAATGACTGTGCGCTCCGGGAAAACGGAAACTGGAGCCAGAATACCGTTCAGGAGATATGGAAGCAGGCGGCCACTGGCGGTGTGCTGCTGTCCTCTATGGGGAATCCCGGCACACTGCCGGTTTACTGGGACCGGCTGCTCATCAATGCCTCTCAGGTCACGAACCCGCCCATCGACCCGCTGCGGGAGCCTATGGAGACACGGGTGTTCCTTGGAAAAAAGCCGCAGCGGCTCCGGCGGGACGATGCCGGGCGGCTTATCCCGGAGCTGACGCCCCAGATCGAGCTTTCCATGCCGGTGATGTTTGCCGCCATGAGCTACGGCGCCATCAGCTTTCCGGCCCACCTGAGCCTTGCCCGGGCGGCGGAGGCGCTGGGTATCTGCTGCAATACCGGCGAGGGCGGACTGCATGAGGACCTGTACCGCTACGGCGCGCACACCATCGTACAGGTGGCCTCCGGCCGGTTCGGCGTCCATGAGGATTATCTGAACGCCGGCGCGGCCATTGAGATCAAAATGGGGCAGGGGGCCAAGCCCGGCATCGGCGGCCATCTGCCGGGTGCGAAGATCGTGGGCGATGTGTCCCGCACCCGCATGATTCCCGAGGGTGTGGACGCCATTTCCCCTGCGCCGCACCATGACATTTACTCCATTGAGGACCTGCGGCAGCTCATTTACTCATTGAAGGAAGCTACAGAATATAAAAAGCCCATCATTGTCAAGGTGGCAGCGGTCCATAATATCGCGGCCATTGCCAGCGGCATTGCAAGAGGCGGCGCGGACATCATTGCCATTGACGGCTGCCGGGGCGGCACCGGCGCGGCCCCCACGAGAATCCGGGACAATGTGGGCATTCCTGTGGAGTTGGCACTGGCGGCGGTGGACCAGCGGCTCCGGGAGGAGGGCATCCGCAATCAGGTCTCCCTTATCGCGGGCGGCAGCATTCGCTCTGCCGCCGATGTGGTGAAGGCCGTGGCGCTGGGAGCCGATGCCTGCTATATCGGTACGGCCGCGCTGCTGGCGCTGGGCTGCCACCTGTGCCGCACCTGCCAGAGCGGAAAATGCGCGTGGGGCATTGCCACCCAGCGGCCGGAGCTGACAAAGCGTCTGGACCCGGAGGAGGGCGCAGTCCGGCTGATCAATCTTATGACCGCGTGGCGGCATGAGATCATGGAAATGATGGGCGGCATGGGCATCAACTCCATCGAGGCCCTCCGGGGCAACCGCCTGATGCTGCGCGGCGTGGGCCTGACGGAAAAGGAGCTTTCGATTTTGGGCGTGTTTCACGCCGGCGAATAATTGCGGCGGATTTTGTTTTTTCTGCGTTTCAAATCTTGTAAATCCGCCGGGAGGGTGCTATAACATGGACATTGAAGCAAAAGGGCTGGATCATAAGGCCCTGAATGAAGCGATTCGGGCCGCAGGGCCTGTCTGCCGCATCCGCGGCTGCATGGGGCAGCGCTTTATCGGCGCGGGCATGAGCGGACGGAGCGTGGAGATCGACGGGGTTCCCGGAAATGCCCTCGGCGCCTATTTGGGCGGTGGGTGCATTACCGTTCACGGCAACGCGCAGGACGCTGTGGGAGATACCATGAACAGCGGCTCCATCATCATCCGCGGCAGCGTGGGTGATACGGCGGGCTACGCTATGCGCGGCGGCGAAATTTATGTACAGGGCAACGCCGGGTACCGGGTAGGCATTCACATGAAGGCGTACCGGGAGCAGCAGCCGGTCATTGTCATCGGCGGCAGGACCGGTAGCTTTCTGGGGGAGTATCAGGCCGGCGGCACCATTTTGGTGCTGGGCCTGCACACAGACGGAAAGCCCATTGCCGGATATTTTCCCTGCACTGGGCAGCACGGCGGGCGGGTGATTTTCCGGGGCGACGTCTCGGCGCTCAGATTTCCCCCTCAGGTGACGCCTCACCCGGCATCGGAGGAGGAACTGGCGCTGCTCCGCCCGCTGGTAGAGCGCTGGTGTGCCCTGTTCGGTGGGGATGCGGTGGCGCTGCTGCAAGGGCCGTTCACCGTGGCGACGCCGGACACCGGCAACCCCTATCGGCAGATGTACGCGGCCAACTGAGCATTTAAAAAGCATTTGGAGGTGCGGTATGCAGTATACCCCGGAGGAGATTCGCCAGTACGCGGCGGAGGAGGACGTTAAGTTTATCCGCATGGCCTTCTGCGATGTGGAGGGACGTCAGAAAAATATCGCCATCATGCCCGGCGAGCTGGATCGGGCATTCCGGTATGGCATCGCCATTGACGGTTCCGCTATTCCGGGCTTCGGCGGGGAGGTCCACTCCGATCTGCTGCTGTACCCGGACCCATCTACGCTGTGCGTTTTGCCTTGGCGGCCGGAGCATGGCAGGGTGGTGCGGATGTTCTGCGCCGTGACCCGGCCGGACGGTACGGAGATCGAGGCGGACGCCCGTAGTCTTTTGAAAAGGGCCGTGGCGGACGCGGAGGCGGCGGGTTTGACCTTTACCTTCGGCACGGAAATGGAATTTTACCTGTTCTGCCGGGATGAAAACGGAGAGCCCACAAAGATTCCCTATGATGAGGCGGGCTATATGGATATTGCCCCGGCGGATAAGGGTGAAAATATCCGGCGAGAGGTCTGCCTGACGCTGGAGCAGATGGGAATCCGCCCCGAAAGCTCCCACCATGAGGAGGGACCGGGGCAGAATGAGATCGACTTCCGCTATGCCGATCCCATCACGGCGGCGGACAATGCTGTGACGTTCCGCACCGTGGTGGATACGGCGGCGGCCCGGAATGGCCTCTGGGCAGATTTCGGCCCGAAGCCGCTGGCAGGCCGTCCTGGAAACGGTCTGCACATCAACTTTTCCGTAACTGCCGCCGATGGCCGGGATGTGCTGCCGGCGGCTATTGCCGGGATTCTGGCGCGAATTTCGGATATGACGCTGTTTTTGAACCCCAAGGAGGAATCCTATCGCCGGTTCGGAAGCTGCAAGGCGCCCCGCTACATTTCGTGGTCTGCGGAGAATCGTTCCCAGCTCATTCGGGTCCCGGCGGCGGAGGGGGAGTACCGGCGGGCGGAGCTTCGGTCCCCGGATGCGCTGTGCAATCCCTATCTTGCCTTTGCACTGCTGATTCGCGCCGGAATGGAGGGCATCGCCCGCGAGGCACAGCTTCCCCCGGCAGCGGACCTGAACCTGTTCACGGTGCCGGAGGAGGTTCGCAGGCGTTACGCGCTTCTGCCGGAAACACTGGCAGCGGCCAAGGCCGCAGCGGCAGGCAGTGATTTTATCAAAGAAAACCTGCCGGAAAGTGTTTTTAAATATTATGTAAACTAAATCCGCTCCGACAGGACTGCTCTGTCGGAGTCTGCAAGGAGAGAGGAGGGGACCGTTCATGGAACTGGAGCGCCGCTACAGCGTTCTGGCGGTGTCCGCCTCTCTCAAATTTGTTGAAACGCTGCGGACGCTGCTGCCGGAGGGGCGCTACGGCCCGGTGACGGTCCTGCATGACGCGGCGGCGGCCCGGCGGGCGCTGGCGGAGAACAGCTACGATTTAGTGCTCATCAACACGCCGCTGCCGGACGAGTTTGGCACCCGGCTGGCGCTGGACGCCTGTGAGAGCAGCAGCGCCGGTGTGCTGCTGCTTGTAAAGGCGGAGCACTGTCCGGATATTGAGGCGCAGGTGTCGGCCCACGGTGTGCTGACGCTGGCCAAGCCCACCTCCGCGCAGCTGTTTGCCCAAACGCTGCGGCTTCTATGCATTACTCGAGAGCGACTGCGGGGCATGGAGAAAAAAGCGGTGACGCTGCAGGAGAAAATGGAGGAGATTCGATTGGTGAACCGGGCAAAGTGGCTGCTGATCGAGGAGCTGAAAATGACGGAGCAGGAGGCTCACCGCTATATCGAAAAGCGGGCCATGGACCGCTGCGTGACCCGGCGGGCCGTGGCGGAGCAGATTTTATCCACCTATCAGTGAGCAATGAATATTTTATATAAATCGCGGAAAATTCGGAGGGAGCACACATGACAAAGTATATTTTCGTTACCGGCGGCGTGGTGTCCGGTCTTGGCAAGGGCATTACTGCCGCGTCTTTGGGCCGGCTGCTGAAGGCCCGGGGACTGAAGGTCGCGGCACAAAAGCTGGACCCCTATATCAACGTGGACCCCGGCACCATGAGCCCGTATCAGCACGGAGAGGTCTATGTCACCGAAGACGGCGCCGAGACCGATCTGGACTTGGGACACTATGAGCGCTTCATTGATGAGGATTTGAACAAATACTCCAACCTCACCACCGGTAAGGTGTACTGGAATGTGCTGAATAAGGAGCGCCGGGGCGAATACCTTGGCTCCACCGTGCAGGTGATTCCCCATATCACCAATGAAATTAAGGAATTTGTATATCGGGTGGGAAAGCAGACGGACGCCGATGTGGTCATCACGGAGATCGGCGGCACCATCGGCGATATTGAGTCTCAGCCGTTTTTAGAGGCTGTCCGGCAGATATCCCTTGAGGTGGGCCGGGAGAACAGCCTCTTTATCCATGTGACGCTGGTGCCGTTCCTGCGGGGCTCCGATGAGCATAAATCCAAGCCCACCCAGCATTCCGTCAAGGAGCTGCAGGGCATGGGCATTAACCCCAATCTCATCGTGCTGCGCTGCGATGAGCCGCTGGAGCCCTCTATTTTCCAGAAGATCGCCCTGTTCTGCAACGTAAAGCCCGACTGCGTCATTGAAAATATCACGCTGCCGTGCCTGTACGAAGCGCCGCTGATGCTGGAAAAATCCAATTTTTCCTCCGTGGTCTGTCGGGAGCTGGGGCTGGAGGCCCCTGCGCCGGAGCTGACGGAATGGGAGCAGATGGTGGAGCGCATCAAGAGTGCGGACAAGCACGTAACCATCGGTCTTGTGGGAAAATATGTCCAGCTTCACGATGCCTACCTCTCTGTGGCGGAGGCACTGCGCCACGCTGGCTACGCACTGGGTGCGGAGGTCACGATTCAGTGGATCGATTCGGAGACCATCACTGAGGCAAACGCGGCGGATATTCTGGGCGGACTGGACGGTATCATTGTCCCCGGCGGCTTCGGCCAGCGGGGCATTAACGGTATGATTTTGGCGGCACAGTATGCCCGGGAGCATGGTGTACCTTATTTTGGTATCTGCCTTGGTATGCAGGTCGCTGTCATCGAGTATGCCCGCCATGTGGCCGGGATTGCCGACGCGGACTCCGGCGAGTTCAACGAGATCTGCAAGAACAAGGTCATCGACTTCGTGCCCGGCCAGAGCGATGAGATCGACAAGGGCGGCACGCTGCGGCTGGGGGCCTACCCCTGTGAGATCCAGAGCGGAACAACCATGGAGCGCTGCTATGGAAAGGCGGAGATCACGGAGCGCCACCGGCATCGCTATGAGTTCAACAACGCCTATCGGGAGACATTGACCTCCGCAGGGCTGACGCTCTCCGGCCTGTCCCCGGACGGGCGGCTGGTGGAGACGGTGGAGCTGACGGACCGGCCCTTCTACGTGGGCGTACAGTACCATCCGGAGTTCAAGTCCCGGCCCAATTATCCCCATCCGCTGTTCAAAGGATTCATAGAAGCCGCATTGAGGCATTGAAAAACGCGAAAAAGTGTGGTATCCTCTTTTTAACATTTGAAAACAGGAGGTCCCTATGGCTTCACAAATGATTCTTGTTCTGGATTTCGGCGGCCAGTATAACCAGCTCATTGCCCGCCGCGTCCGGGAATGCAGCGTATACTGCGAGGTCAAGCCCTATACCACATCCCTTGAGGAAATCAAGGCGCTGAACCCCATCGGCATTATCTTTACCGGCGGTCCCAACAGCGTGTATGATCCCGCGTCCCCGCAGGCGGACCCGGAGATTTTCAAGCTGGGGATTCCCATCCTCGGCATTTGCTACGGCTGCCAGCTCTTGGCCCACAATCTGGGCGGCCGCGTTGTGGCGGCCACGGAGGATTCCGCCCGGGAGTACGGCAAGACGGAGACGTATTTCAACACGGACTGCAAGCTGTTCCGCGGTCTGCCTGCCGAGAGCATTACGTGGATGAGCCACGGCGACTATATGGAAAAGGTGCCGGAGGGCTTTTCTCTGGTGGCCCATTCCGAGGCCTGCCCCAATGTGGCTATCTGCGATGAAAGCCGTGGCTTTTACGGCGTCCAGTTCCACCCGGAGGTCAACCATACCCAGCACGGCACGGATATGATTCGCAACTTCCTCTATGAAGTCTGCGGCGCCAAGGGCGAGTGGACCATGGGCGATTACAAGGATATTGCCATCCGCCAGATTCGGGAAAAGGTGGGCGATGGCAAGGTGTTGCTGGCTCTATCCGGCGGCGTGGATTCCTCTGTAGCGGCGGCGCTGGTGGCTGAGGCTGTCGGCAGTCAGCTCACCTGTGTGTTCGTGGACCACGGCCTCATGCGGCTCAACGAGGGCGATGAGGTAGAGGAAGCCTTTAAAAAATGGGACATCAACTTCGTCCGCGCCAACGCGGAGGAGCTGTTTTTGAGCAAGCTGGCTGGCGTCAGCGAGCCGGAGCGCAAGCGCAAGATCATCGGCGAGGAGTTTATCCGGGTCTTTGAGGCGGAGGCCAAGAAGATCGGGCAGGTGGACTATTTGGTGCAGGGCACTATTTATCCCGATGTTATTGAGTCCGGTACCGGTGATGCCGCTGTCATCAAGAGCCATCACAATGTGGGCGGTCTGCCGGATTATGTGGATTTCAAGGAAATCATCGAGCCGCTGCGGATGCTCTTTAAAGATGAGGTGCGGCAGCTTGGCCGGGAGCTGGGCCTGCCGGAGTATCTGGTCATGCGCCAGCCGTTCCCCGGTCCGGGACTTGCCATCCGCGTCATCGGCGAGATCACCAAGGAAAAGCTGGATACACTGCGCCTTGCGGACTTTATTTTCCGGGACGAGATTGCCAAGGCCCATCTGGAGGGCACCATGAACCAGTATTTCGCGGTGCTGACCAATATGCGCTCCGTGGGCGTTCAGGGCGATGGCCGGACGTATGACTATACGCTGGCCCTCCGCAGCGTCACCACCACGGACTTCATGACCGCCGACTGGACCCGTATCCCCTATGAGGTGCTGGACCGGGTCTCCGTCCGCATTGTCAATGAGGTGCCCCATATCAACCGCATTGTCTACGATATCACCTCCAAACCCCCCGCAACCATCGAGTGGGAATAAGAAAAAAGTGAACATGAGGGGCTGCAAAGCCTTGAAAACACTCACTTTTTGACAACCTCATTTCCTGTTTGATAGCAAAATGATAGCAGATACCAAAGCCGTTTTGTTCGTTCTTGTTTTGGCGAGCGAATGGTTTGCAGGTTTGCTGTCGCATCCAATCCTATATTGAGAGCGAAAAAGGCTCTGCTGACTTTCTGTAAAAGAAAGCCGGCAGAGCCCTTTTTTATTTGGTCAAGAGTATTATTTCTTGCGCAAAACATTTGGGTCCCGTCAAGATTTGAAACGGTGGATTGCGAAATATCCAGCATTGCTGCAATGGTTTCTTGATTAATTTTTTGTTTGCAGAGATCTTTGATTACTTCATTTCTTTGAACTGTTGAGGTGATTTCGGGAAGTCGATGAATTGTTTCGGAAACAACTCCAGAAGCAGTTACGGTCTTTATTAAAGTTGTTCCATCATCTAATACAGCTCGTGCAATTTTAGCCCCTGTTTTTTTGTTTGGCTTAAACGCAAGAGAAACAATATTTGCAGCGGTTTTTCCAACTCCTTGAAGATCCACATTCTTGAATACGTTCATTAGATTAGTTGCCATGTATTATCCCTCCAAATTATCAAATTAATATTATAAAAATATTAATTTGATAATTTGCCAAGAGCGTCTGAACATCATTTTCCCGTGTGTTCTTTGAGGTCGGCAAGGAGCAGGTCGCTCAATAAAGGACGATATTATAGAAACCCACCGCTAACCCTAATACAACAAAAGGTTGCCCTCTGCGTGGTATACAAAGGCGGAAACTGTAGTATCGATAAGAAGAAAAACCAGTTGTTTTGGACCGGTAAAATAAAGCCTACAGCTCTGTCTAAAGAATATACTGTGGTTTTAGTATATTATCCTGGCAAAAGCCCGAAAGTTTGGGTGGTTGGCGACGAATTGGAAAAACTGGATGATGCTAAGAATGATAAATCGTATTGACTTTATGTGAAGGTTCCTGTACGATAAAAAGAAAATAAGAATTTTGTTTAGGGCTGTTTTTAGCCCCAAGAGATCAGCCCTGTATCATACGGGGCTGATTTTGCTTTTTAGAAAGGGAGATAAAATGGAATACTACGCCCACGTTTCGAATGACGGTTTGCGGTACCAGACAGTTGCGGAGCATCTGAAGGGAACGGCTTCATTGTGCCGAGCGTTTGCGGCGGTGTTTGATGCGGGAGAATACGGCGAGCTGGCGGGCCTTGCTCATGACATGGGAAAATGCACAGAAGGGTTTCAGAATCGCTTGCTGCACGATGGGCCGAAGGTAGACCATGCCACGGCCGGGGCCCTATGCTGTGACAAGTTAAATTTCTTTGCAGCGGTTTGCGTTGCGGGGCACCACACCGGCCTGCCGGATGTTGGCAATCAAAAAATGGACGCCTCATCGGACAGCACCTTCTTCGGCAAGATGAAACGGGGTACAGAGCAGCACTATTTGGAGCAGTGCGGCGAGAGCGGCGTTGTACTTCCACCGATGTCCCGGTCTGTTCCGCCTGTCAAAAGCAACTTGCAGGCGTCTTTTTGGATTCGGATGCTCTATTCCTGCTTGGTGGACGCCGATTTTTTGGATACGGAAGCATTTATGAACGGAGACTGCGGCCGGGACGGGTACGATGATATGGAAACGCTTTTGGCGCGGCTGGAAGCCTATATTGCACCGTGGCGGAATCCGAAAACGGAGCTGAATCGTCTGCGGTGCGAAATTTTGAATACCTGTATGGAAGCCGGGAGCAAGCCGAAAGGAGTGTATACGCTGACGGTTCCTACGGGTGGAGGAAAGACTGTGGCCTCTTTGGCCTTTGCTCTACGCCATGCGGCGGCACATGGGATGCAGCGAGTGATTTATGTCATTCCCTATACCTCTATTATCGAGCAAAACGCCCAAGTATTCCGGGATATTTTAGGGGAGGGCAATGTGCTGGAGCACCACGCCAACATATCCTTCGACCTTTCGGACGGTGCGCCGCCGGAGGAGGTGCGCCGAGCGTTGGCCACAGAGAACTGGGATATGCCGGTGGTAGTGACAACAGCGGTGCAGTTGTTTGAATCCCTATATGCCAACCGGTCCTCTAAGTGCCGGAAGCTCCATAATCTGGCCAACAGCGTTATCATCTTCGATGAGGCGCAGATGCTTCCTCTGCCGCATTTGCGGCCCTGCGTGGCGGCCATGGCTTCTCTGGCAGAGCAGTTTCACTCCACTGTGGTGCTGTGCACTGCCACCCAGCCATCGCTGGACGATCTGCTGCGTACTTACGCCCCAAGCTGCCCGGTGACAGAGCTGTGCCCGCAAACGGCGGAGCTGCATGACCGTTTTCGTCGGGTGAAGTTCCGACAGGCGGGAACGCTGACAGACGAGGCGTTGGCGGAGCAGCTCAGCGGGCAGGAGCAGGTCTTGTGTATCGTCAACAGCCGCAAAGCGGCCCAGACAGTTTTTGTCCGGCTGCCAAAAGAGGGCAGCTTTCACCTATCCACGCTGATGGTGCCGGCCCAGCGGCAGGCGCTGCTGAACGAAATGCGGCGGAGACTGAAGGAGGGGCTGCCCTGCCGGGTGGTATCCACCTCTTTGATCGAAGCGGGCGTGGATGTGGATTTCCCGGCGGTGTACCGGGAGCTGGCAGGGCTGGATTCTGTTTTGCAGGCGGCGGGACGCTGCAACCGGGAGGGGAAGCGTCCGGCTGAGGAGAGCATCGTATCGGTTTTTGAGCGGACGGAGCTGCCGCCGCTGCTGTTCCGCACGGCGGTGGGGGCGGCGCGGGAGGCGCTTGCCGGAGAACGAGACCCCGGTGCGCCGGAGACCATGGACCATTATTTTCGCAGTCTCCGGGACCTGACCGGAGACGCTATTGACAAACAGCGTGTGGTGGAGTCTTTTGAAAAGGGTATTGCGGGCTGTGGACTGCCTTTCCGAACTGTGGAGGAAAAATTTCATCTTATCGATCAGAACACTTACACCGTTTATATACCATTTGAGGAGGGGAAAGCCCTGCTGGAACAGCTTCAGACCCAAGGTGGCACAAGAGAGCTTTACCGCAAGCTGGGACGCTATGCTGTTTCCGTGTATGAGCAGCACTTTCAGGCATTGTATGTAGCCGGGGCTCTGCTGACGGCCAAAGAGGTCTCGGCTCTGGACCCGGACAGTGCTATTTTGAGCGACATGGATCTTTACGATGAGACCATGGGGCTTTCACTGGAACCGGAGACAGGGAAGGCGAAGTTTGCCTAAAAACGGCAGAAGGACGGGAAACCCGTCCTTCTGCCTGAGATCGAAACCGTTTATGATTATATTTCAATCCACACTGCTTGCAGTGACAAAAGTCACTGTATCATGGAACGTGATAATTGTCAAACTCCACGTAGCACTCTTAACTTTTTATAAACCATTTATAATTATGAACTTGACAATAGGCAGGACAAGGCTTATGATAAAGGCGGATGAAATAGAGAAAGGAGTGATCCGATGGCAATCCAAGTGGAGGTCTGGGGCGATTACGCCTGCTTCACGCGGCCCGAGATGAAAACGGAACGCGTCAGCTACGATGTGATGACGCCCTCGGCGGCCCGTGGCCTGCTGGAAAGCATCTACTGGCATCCCGGTCTCAGATGGGTGATCGACCGCATCCATGTGTGCGCCCCTATCCGCTTTACCAATATCCGCCGCAACGAGGTAAAGGACACCATCAGCGCCCGCAGGGTAAAAACGGTGATGGAGCGGGGGTCAGGCGAACTGTATCTGGCTGCACCGGAGAGCATCCAGCAGCGGGCGGCCATGGTGCTGCGGGACGTGCATTACGTGATCGACGCCCATTTCGATATGACGAGAAACGCCGCCCTTAGCGACAACCCCGGCAAATTCCAGGACATTATCAAGCGGCGGCTGGAACGGGGACAGTGCTACAGTATGCCCTATTTCGGCACCCGGGAATTTCCGGCCCGCTTCCGCCGCTGTACGGAACTGCCGCCCTGTCCTGAGGAGCTGAAGGGTACCCGGGACTTGGGGTGGATGCTGTGGGATATGGATTACAGTGACCCGGAGAACATCACGCCAAAGTTTTTCCGAGCCAATCTGGTGGATGGTGTGATGACCGTGCCGCTGCCGGATAGCGGGGAGGTGAGAGGATGATTTTGCAAGCGCTGACCCGATACTATGAGGACCTGCTGAGCCGTGGAGAGATCGCCGCTCCTGGCTGGAGCCCCGCTAAAATCAGCTATGCCCTGTGCCTGAATGGGGCAGGAGATCTGGAACAGGTCATTCCCACCATGGAAGAAGTGACCAAGGGTAAGAAAACCGTTTTGCAGCCCCAAACATTTTCACTTCCGGCGGCGGTGAAGCGCACAGTCGGAATTGACGCCAACTTTCTTTGGGATAACTCTTCTTACCTTTTGGGTGTGGACCAAAAAGGCAAGCCGGAACGGAGCCGGGATTGCTTTGCTGCAGCGGCGCAGAAGCACCATGCGGTGCTGGACGGTGTGGATTCCCCGATAGCCCGGGCAATTTTGGCATTCTTTGACACATGGCAGCCGGAGCACGCGGCGGAGCATCCTGCTTTGACCGGACAATTTGAGGAAGTGACTGCCGGGGCAAATCTGCTGTTCCGGGTGGATGGCTGTTATCCCCAAAAAGATGATGCCATCCGGGCAGCGTGGCAGAGCTGCCGGGAGAGCAGCGACCCGGACGCAGTACGGATGCAGTGCCTTGTGACCGGGCGAGAGGACGAAATCACAGCCACGCACCCGGCCATCAAGGGGGTGCGGAACGCTCAGTCCAGCGGCGCGGCGCTGGTGTCCTTCAATGCCCCGGCCTTCTGCTCCTATGGCTGGGAGCAGAATTTCAACGCTCCGGTGGGAAAATACGCCGCCTTTGCCTATACGGCTGCTCTCAACCATCTGCTGGCGGATAGGAAGAATGTACAGCTCATCGGCGATACCACCGTGGTCTGCTGGGCGGAGGGAGCGGACCCGGCATACCAGAGCTTTTTCGGGACCGCCTGCTTTGGCGCGGAGACCGGCCTGTCGGATGATGATCTCCGGGCGGCCCTCAAGCGCTTGGCGGAATTAAAGCCCTGCGATGACCTTGGCATCGACCCGAACCGGCCCTTTTACATTCTTGGTTTAGCACCCAACGCGGCCCGGCTTTCCGTCCGTTTCTTTCTGCGGGACAGCTTCGGTCGGTTGATGAAAAATGTAAATGCCCACTATGAGCGGCTGGAGATCGTTCGTCCGGCCTACGCGAAAACAAACATACTGCCTCTGTGGGCGATGCTGCGGGAGACTGTAAATCTCAACTCCCGGGATAAATCGCCCTCTCCCGCTATGGCGGGCGCCGCCACCCGGGCCGTTTTTTCCGGTGGACCCTATCCGGCGTCCCTGCTGGAGGCCGTGATGCTCCGCATCCGGGCAGAACGGAATATCACATGGGGCCGTGCGGCTATTATTAAGGCTTATTATCTGAAGAATCCACATAAGGACTGTCCAAAGGAGGTTTTGACCGTGAGCCTGAATGAAGCAAGCACCGATACCGCTTATACCCTCGGCCGTCTGTTCTCGGTCTACGAGGCCGTACAGCAGGCCGCAAATCCCGGTATCAACACCACCATCAAGGATAAATATTTCAACTCCGCGGCGGCGATGCCTGCCGGTATTTTCCCGGTGCTGAACAATCTTTGCCAGAAGCATCTGCGGAAGCTGGACGGGAGACAGCGCGTTTACTATGATAAGCAGATCATGGCGCTGAAGGGAATTTTGGGGGAGAGCTATCCTATGCGGATGACCTTGGCCCAACAGGGGAGCTTTGATCTGGGATACTATCATCAGACCCAAAAGCGCTATACAAAGAAGGAGGACGAGAAAAATGTCTGAGCCCATTAAGAACCGTTATGAATTCGTGGTATTTTTCGATGTGGAGAACGGCAATCCCAACGGCGACCCCGATGCGGGCAATATGCCCCGAGTGGACCCGGAGACCGGCTACGGCCTTGTGACGGATGTGTGCCTCAAGCGCAAGATTCGTAATTACGTGGAGATGGCGAAGGAGGGGGAGCCGGGCTACCGAATTTACATTAAGGACGGCGTTCCACTGAACACCAGTGATAAGGAAGCCTGTGCCTATGTCGGCGTGGAGGCAGACAAGCTCAAGGAAGCGAAAAAGAAGGACGAGAAGCTGGATATAAAGCTCCGGGACTTTATGTGCTCCAACTTCTATGACATCCGCACCTTCGGCGCCGTGATGACCACCTTTGTCAAGGGAGCTTTGAACTGCGGTCAGGTCCGGGGGCCGGTGCAGCTTGGCTTTGCCCGCAGCGTGGACCCCGTTCTGCCGCAGGAGATCACCATTACCCGCGTGGCCATCACCACCGAGGCGGACGCGGAGAACAAGGGCACGGAAATGGGGCGGAAATACATTGTCCCCTACGGCCTTTACCGGGTGGAGGGCTATGTCTCCGCCAATCTTGCCCGCAAGACCACCGGCTTCTCGGAAGACGATCTGAAGCTGCTGTGGGAGGCCATTTTGAATATGTTTGAAAATGACCACTCCGCTGCCCGTGGCAAGATGGCCGTTCGGGAGCTGATCGTATTTAAGCACGATACGGAGCTGGGCTGCGCCCCGGCCCATAAGCTGTTTGATTTGGTGAAAGCCGTCCGCAAGGAGGGTGTCACTGCGCCCAGAGGCTATGAGGATTACACCGTGACTGTTGTGGAGGACGAATTGCCCGATGGCGTGACCTGCACGCGGATGGGGTGATCTATGGGGAGGAGGACTGCCTCCAGCTCTCCGGTTTGCAGCATTTCAAGTTCTGCCGCCGGCAGTGGGCCCTCATTCACATTGAGAACCAATGGGCGGAGAATTTCCGCACCACCGACGGGGCAATTCTCCACGAAAACGCCCATAACGGCGATTTTACCGAAAGCCGGGGAAATCTCATCATTACCCGGGATATGCGGATATTTTCCCGGACATTGGGTGTTTCCGGCGCCTGTGATGTGCTGGAATTTCACAGAGGTGAGAACGGAATTCCACTCAAGGGGAAGAAGGGCTTATGGCAGCCCTACCCGGTGGAATACAAGCGGGGACGGCCCAAAGAGACCAGCATGGACGCCCTTCAGCTCTGCGGTCAGGCCATGTGCTTAGAGGAGATGCTCTGCTGTGAGATTCCGAAAGGGGCTTTGTATTACGGTGAGCCCCGCCGCCGCACAGAGGTTGTTTTTACGCCGGAGCTGCGGCAGGAGGTACGGTCGCTCACATCTGAAATGCATGATCTCTACAACCGAGGCTATACGCCGAAGGTCAAACCTACCAAGAGCTGCAATGCCTGTTCATTAAAGGAGCTTTGCCTGCCGAAGCTGATGTGCAGCAGGTCCGTGACGGACTATCTGCGCCGGGAAATGGAGGCAGGGCCATGAAACAACTGCTCAATACCCTTTTTGTCACATCTGAGGATGTGTACCTTTCGTTGGACGGTGAAAACGTGGTGGCCAACCGGGAGGGGGAAGCGGTGGCCCGCTATCCGCTCCACACTTTGCAAAGCATTGTGACCTTTTCCTATTCCGGCGCGTCGCCCGCGCTGATGGGGGCTTGTGCTCGGCGGGAGATTGGATTGGCGTTCTGTACGCCCAGAGGGCGGTTTTTGGCTCGGGTCTCCGGTCCGGCGCAGGGAAATGTCCTGCTCCGCAGAATGCAGTACCGAACGGCAGATGACCCGGCCCAAAGCTGCCGTATCGCTCGGAACATGATTTTCGGCAAGGTCTATAACGCCCGCTGGAGCGTGGAGCGTACCCGCCGGGACCATGGGCCCCGGGTGGACAATGTCCGTTTCGGCGAGGTTTCTGCCCAATTACAGGGCTTGCTGCCGCAGATCGCAGCGGAGACGGATTTGGATAGCCTTCGAGGACTGGAGGGCAGCGGAGCTGCCGCTTATTTCAGTGTGCTGGACAACATGATTTTGCAGGGAAAAGAGACTTTCTATTTCCGGGAGCGGAGCCGCCGCCCGCCGCTGGACCCCTTTAATGCGCTTTTATCCTTTGCCTACAGCCTTTTAAGTCACGATTGTGCTTCTGCTTTAGAAAGCGTGGGACTGGACGCCTATGTGGGTTATCTTCATAGAGACCGCCCCGGTCGGGAATCTCTGGCGCTGGACCTGATGGAGGAGCTGCGGCCCTGCTTTGCCGACCGCTTTGTGCTGACGCTTATCAATAACCGGGTGGTGAAGGCGGCGGATTTCGATGTGCGGGAGAGCGGCGCGGTGTTCCTGACAGACGATGCCCGCAGGACCTTTCTGCAAAGGTGGCAGGAGCGGAAGAAAGAAACCGTTACCCATCCATTCTTAGAAGAAAAAATGGCTTGGGGGCTGGTGCCATACGTTCAGAGTCTGCTGCTGGCTCGGTATCTCCGGGGCGACTTGGAGGACTATCCGCCTTTTTTGTGGAAGTGAGGGGGATATGCTGGTACTTATTACCTATGACGTCAATACAGAGGACGCTGCCGGGCGAAAGCGTCTGCGGCAAATTGCTAAGCAGTGCGTCAACTACGGACAGCGGGTGCAGAACTCTGTGTTTGAATGTCTGCTGGACACGGCCCAGTGCCGCAGCTTGCAGAACAAGCTCTGCAAAATTATGGACCCGGAACGGGACAGCCTGCGGTTTTATTACTTGGGAAAGAAGTACGAGAGCAAGATCGAGCACTTCGGCTGCAAGCAGACGTATCTGCCGGAGGGTACGCTGATTGTGTAGTGCGGGGCGGCAGCGCACATGGTTTTGCAGGGAGGTTCGCACCGGATTTTATGAGAAAATCTGCCCGATAATTTCTTGCTAAGCGCTCTGACAGACGGTGTTTGACAAGAAAACGTATTTCTTTTGTGTGTTAGCGCAAATATGTACGTGATTTTTGTGCACATTTGCTGTCGCGCCCCGCGAGGGGCGCGTGGATTGAAATTGTCTGCAAACAGGGCAAACAATCAATCCGTCCTGTCGCGCCCCGCGAGGGGCGCGTGGATTGAAATTCGTATCAGCCGCCAAAAGCAAAGGCCGTTGCCGGTCGCGCCCCGCGAGGGGCGCGTGGATTGAAATCGGAGCGCAGGCCGGGCAATACCGCTGCCGCGCAGTCGCGCCCCGCGAGGGGCGCGTGGATTGAAATCTTTGTGTGGTAGTAATACCGCTTCAGCTTTCCCGTCGCGCCCCGCGAGGGGCGCGTGGATTGAAATATTTGATTATCGTTTGCTTCGATGCTTTTTTTCAAGTCGCGCCCCGCGAGGGGCGCGTGGATTGAAATACCACCCGCTTCCCCTTTAGTTGGCACGTTTCAAGTCGCGCCCCGCGAGGGGCGCGTGGATTGAAATAGCCGCTCGATGGCGGTCTGCTCCAAATCGCTCATGTCGCGCCCCGCGAGGGGCGCGTGGATTGAAATCTTACCCCCCCAATCATTGTCCCGCACCTGAAACGTCGCGCCCCGCGAGGGGCGCGTGGATTGAAATATCTACGCAAAGATCGAGGCAAAAAGCCGAAAGGTCGCGCCCCGCGAGGGGCGCGTGGATTGAAATATGTTCGGCGGGACGAACTATATCCCCGCCCGGGCGTCGCGCCCCGCGAGGGGCGCGTGGATTGAAATTGCCGGGGCAGGAAGTTCTTGGAGGGTTTGAGGAGTCGCGCCCCGCGAGGGGCGCGTGGATTGAAATGACGATGCCAGCAGATTGGCATGAAATTAAAAAAGTCGCGCCCCGCGAGGGGCGCGTGGATTGAAATCATGTTTAGCTATTTTAACCAAAACCCCTGCGGGGTCGCGCCCCGCGAGGGGCGCGTGGATTGAAATGACAATTTTAGACAAAATCAGTATCGACCCTGTGGTCGCGCCCCGCGAGGGGCGCGTGGGTGAAGAAGCGATAGACTGAAAAAGTTATCTGCTTTCTCGAATCAGCCAGATGTCTCTTTTTTATTGCTTATTACAGAAGCTGTCTTTAAAAATTTGCGTTTAATATGGATATATGTTATACTCATTTTGAACTCTTCAATATGTGTAGTATGGCCTTGCTTTTTTATGACAATACAAAATACACTATTTATATCATAGAAGAGGAAGGATAGATGGACGTAGCTTTTGATCAAAATTTAATTGGTAATTATCATAGTAAGTCACAGATTATACGAGTACTCACCGAATCGTGGGTGTTGAATCATATTTACTATCCTCGCTGTGGGTATCACAAAATACTTCACTTTCCGAACAATAGCGCTGTTGCGGATTTTTACTGCCCAATGTGCAAAAGTGAATATGAACTAAAGAGCAAAAATGGCGCTATAGGTCATAAGATCGCAGGTGGAGCCTATGGTGCTTTCATTCAAAGAATTACAAGCGATAATAATCCTGACTTTTTGATTTAAGCTATAATGCAAGCACACTGAGCGTAGAGAATTTGTGGATTGTTCCAAAGCATTTCTTTGTTCCGGAGATTGTCGAGAAACGAAAACCGCTGTCAGCTACAGCAAGAAGGGCCGGATGGACAGGCAGCAACATTTTGTTTGATGAGATTCCGATACAAGGCCGAATCAGCATTATTCGAAACCGTGTGATGCTTGACAAAGAAGCTGTTATTTCTCAAGTGAAGAGGTCAACGCTTTTAAGTGCGACCAGCGTTGAGACACGCAGTTGGCTATTTGACGTAGCTATTTGACGTATTAAACTGTGTTAACAAAATTCAAAGTCAAGTCTTTTCGTTACATGATGTTTACGCTTTTGAAGAATATTTATCTGAAAAGCATCCGCAGATCACAATATTCGTCCAAAAGTGCGGCAGCAGTTGCAGATATTGCGCAATCGGGGATTTCTTGAGTTTATTGGATGCGGAATGTATCAAAAAGCAACAAGACAACATCCACTTGAGGTCCTTTGATTTTACCTTAGAGTGGACTATTTGCTGGTGAGATTATTTTCAAAGCCCTATGACTAAAAGGCCCCGGTGAACTTCGTAGAAGTTCACCGGGGCCTTTTTGCCTCAATTTACATGGGCGATGCGTTTGCAAATCCGCTGAATCATATTAAATATCTTACTTTTCGGGCGCTTCCTCGCGGTAATGGGACAACTCTACAAGGTTACCGTCCGGGTCACGGAGATAGAGGCTGTCCATTTTTCCCAGCGCGCCGGTACGCTCCACAATGCCCTTCAAAATGGGCCAGCCCTTTTCCAGCAGCTCGTCCCGGACCTGCGGGAGCGGCGTTTGGGTGAGAATACATAAATCAAGGCTTCCGTAAGTGGGAACGGCGGCAGCCGGCTGAAATTCGCCCTTTTGCGTGTGAATATTGATTTTCTGGTAGCCGAAGGCAAGCGCGTAGCGGCCGTTCTGCTCAATATGCCGCATTCCGAGAATATCCACGTAGAAATGCAGGCAGGCGTCCAGATTTTGTGTTGTCAGGACCAGATGATCCAGTGCTTTCAGCTCCATCAGGTGACCGCCTTCTGCCGCAGACTGCACAGTCCGGCACCGATGGCTGTGGCGAATGTGGCACTATCCGGAATGATGTAGTGGATTCCATAGAGCTTTTCAAAGGCTGCGAAGTTTGACTTGGCCTGCTCCAGCGTGGTCATGGAGCCGGTGACGATTACCGTATCAGCCCCGCAGGCCTGACAGGCGAGGACGGTCATCGTGCCGATGGCCTGCAGCACCAGATTGACCGCGCCGGCGGCCAGATCGGCGGGGGAGGCGTCCTCGGAGAGATCGCCGAAATTGGCGGCGGTCATGTTGGGGTCCAGCGTAGCGGCGGGGTTACGGGCAATGTCCTTAATGGTCAAGTCAACATGATCCAGTTCGCCCTGCGCGGCCAGCTTTTTGATCTGATAGAAGCGCTCCATACCCACCAGTTTGTGGCACAGTCCGCCCAGCGTACCGCCGCCGATGCCGCTGCCGCAGAGATGGCGCACGTTTTTTCCGGCCTCCGCCCACAAAAAGGCGGTGCCAGTCCCCATGGTCACCACTACGCCGGAGGTTCGACCGGACAGCGCCAGCGCACCGGTGCCGCTGGCCTGAAACTCGTCCACCCGGCAGGTGGGGAGACCGAAGATGTCCCCGTCGATATAGCTGGCGCCTACGCCGGTGAGAACAACACGGCGGACGTCCTGCAGGGAAAGCCCATTGCTGCTGAGATAGTTGCCCAGTGCGCCGTACAGGCTGGTGACCTGATCCTCAGCCCGGACACGGAGCATGGAGACCACGCTGCCATCGGTTTTCAGTCCCACAATTTTGGTGGTGGAGCCGCCGATATCAATACCCAAGATTACATCCATGGCGATTTCCTTTCGCGTTGCACCGGAAAAGATTTTGATTCCGCGCGTCGATAAGGATTATGATAGGGGGGCGGGGGCGGCTTGTCAATGTTTATTTGGAAAATACAAACAAAAGAATTGCATTTACGGCAGGGGGACAGTATAATGATAAGCATCTTGACGGTGCGCTTGAGCGCATGGAGGAAACCGAAATGAATGTGACAGACCAGCTGAATATGACCATGCTCTGTGATTTCTATGAGCTGACGATGGGCAATGGCTATTTTGAGGCGGGACTACAGGACCGTATCACCTATTTTGACGTATTTTTCCGGGAGGTCCCCGACCACGGCGGCTACGCTGTCTGCGCGGGACTGGACCGAATCATTGAATATATTTTAGACCTGCATTTTTCGGAGGAGGATATCGCGTACCTTCGGAGCAAGCAGCTGTTCTCCGAGCGCTTTTTGGAGTATCTGCGGAATTTCAAGTTCACCGGGGACATCTGGGCCATTCCCGAGGGCACGCCCATTTTCCCCCACGAGCCGGTCATTACCGTCCGCGCTCCGGCTATTCAGGCGCAGCTTGTGGAGACGTTCCTGCTGCTGACCTTTAACCACCAGAGCCTTGTGGCCACAAAGGCCAATCGCATTACCCGCGCCGCGGAGGGGCGGACGGTGCTGGAGTTTGGCTCCCGCCGGGCACAGGGGACGGATGCCGCTATCTCCGGCGCCCGGGCCGCCTACATCGGCGGCTGTGCCGGAACGGCCTGTACCATTTCCGACCAGCTTTTCGGTGTCCCTGCCGGCGGCACTATGGCCCATGCGTGGGTGCAGATGTTCGATTCGGAATACGAGGCGTTCAAGACCTACTGCGAAGTGTTCCCCACCAACGCCACGCTGCTGGTGGATACCTACAATACGCTGAAGTCCGGCGTTCCCAATGCTATCCGGGCATTCAACGAGGTCTTGAAGCCCAAGGGCATCACCAAATGCGGCATTCGGCTGGATTCCGGCGATATTGCCTATCTTACCCGAGAGGCGCGGCGGATGCTGGACGCAGCGGGCTGGCAGAGCTGCAAAATTTCGGCCTCCAATTCTCTGGATGAGTACATCATTCAGGACATTCTCCGTCAGGGTGCCTGCGTGGATCTGTTCGGCGTGGGCGAGCGGATGATTACCGGCAAGAGCGACCCGGTGTTCGGCGGCGTTTATAAGCTGGCCGCTGTTGAAACGGCGGACGGTACCATCGTTCCGAAAATTAAGATCAGCGAAAATGTGGGAAAGATCACAACGCCCCATTTCAAGAAAGTCTATCGGATTTTTGATAAGGCTACCGGAAAGGCAGAGGCGGATTACATTACCCTCTGGAACGAAACGGTGGATGAGAGCAAGCCGCTGGAGCTGTTTGACCCGGAGGCCACATGGAAGCGGCGCGTCTATACGGACTTTACCGTAAAGGCTTTGCAGGTGCGTATTTTTGACCACGGTGAGCTGGTTTATAACCGGCCGACGCTGCCGGAGCTCCAGCAGTATTGCCGGGAGCAGGTGGACACGCTTTGGGACGAGGTCAAGCGGTTTGAAAATCCCCACAATTACTATGTGGATTTGAGCCAGAAGCTCTGGGACATCAAGCAGGACCTTCTGCACAAGGGCGTAAATTAAAAAAACGGAGCACGGGAGCGGATAGATTCGCCGCCCGTGCTCCTGTACTTTTTGTGGGAATAGCAGTTGATGAACCGGGGAAAGTTTGCTATAATCGAAACAAATCTTGGAAAAGGGGTGCTGGTATGGCAAAAGGCATTTATAAAAACAGGGAGCGCACCGAGCGGAGAATTTCCGCCGCTACCAGCATCCTGCTGTGCGCGTTGACCGTTCTGGCGCAGATCGCGGTGACGCTGCTGCTGACCCATTTGCTGAAGGAAAAGGCCAGTTTCGTATACGGCGTTTTACAGTTTATCGGCGCCGTTGTGGCTATTCGGGTCTATCTGCGGACAGGAAGTCCATCCTATAAGTTGAGCTGGATGTGTCTGCTGCTGGCGCTGCCGGTGTCGGGCATGATTCTCTTTTGCGTCTGGGGTGGAACACATCAGGCCAAACAGCTGAGCCTGAAGCCGGTGCCGCCCATTCCCCAACGGGAGAGCCAGAGAATGCTCAGCGATATGAATCAGGCGGCCCTGAGCCGCCGCAGCCCTACATGGGGGCGGCTGTCGGCCTATCTTCAAAAACGGGAATTCTGGCTGTACCGGGATACCGCCGCTGCGTATTTCGGTGACGGAGAAGCGTTTTTCCGGGACCTGATTGAGCATCTGCGGCAGGCGGAAACGTATATTTTCATGGAGTATTACATTCTGGCGGAGGGGACTGTCTGGGATGAGATATTTGCCGTTTTAAAGGAGCGGGCGGCCCATGGCGTGGAAATTCACATCATTGTGGACGATTTCGGGACGCTGACCCGGCTTTCGGACGAAATGCTGCGCGCCATGCGGGAGGCCGGTATTGAGGTGGAGGTATTCAACCCGGTCCACAAATATATCAGCCGCATCTATTTTAACTACCGCGACCACCGGAAGATCACGGTCATTGATGGGTACGTGGCCTACACCGGCGGCATCAACATCGGGGACGAGTACGCCAACCGGGTGGAGCGCTTCGGATATTGGAAGGACAGCGCCGTGCGGCTGGAGGGAGACGGTGCGTGGGGGCTTGCCGCCCAATTCATGCAGATGTGGAAGATGCTGGGGCGGAGCTTTCCGAATGAGGACGATTTTTACCGCCCCCGGAGGGAGGGACCGAAGACCGAGGGCTTCTGCCAGCCCTTTGAGGACGGCCCGCTGAATAACCCGGATGACCCGGTGGAGGCAGCCTATGTGCAGCTCATTGCCTCCGCCAAGCGAATGGTGTACCTGACCACGCCTTATTATGCCGTGGAGGAGTCTGTGCAGGAGGCACTGTGCATCGCGGCTGACGCCGGTGTGGATGTGCGGCTGATGATTCCGGAGATTCCGGATAAGAAATTTGTCTATATGGTGGCGGAGACCTATTGGGGAGAGCTGCTGCGCCACGGTGTAAAAATCTATAAATATTCTCCCGGCTTTATCCACGCGAAAAGCGTGATGGCGGACCGAGAGGCGGCGCTGATTGGAACAACCAATATGGACTACCGCAGCTTCCAGCTCCACTATGAGGACGCTGTTCTGTTTTACCACGCGCCGGTGGTGGAGGAGCTGCTGGAGGACATGGATAAAATCATGGACGAAAGCCGGTTCTATACGCTGGAGGAATGGGAAAAGCGGTCGTGGCTGCGGCGCACGGCGGCTTCGCTCTTGAAACTGGGCGCCATCTGGCTATAAAGTAAAACTGCTTAACGCACATTAAAAAACAACGCACAGGAGGAGCTATGTCCCGGGAATTGACACCGCAGGAGATTGCAGAGCGCAGTCTCATTAAAACCTATCGAAAATCTATTTGGAATCCGTTTATCGCTGCGGTAAAGCGGTATGAGCTGGTGTCTCCCGGCGATAAAATCGCCGTGTGCATTTCCGGCGGCAAGGATTCTGTTATGCTGGCAAAGCTGATGCAGGAGCTTCAGCGTCACACAGATCGTCCCTTTGAGCTGGCGTTTATGGTCATGGACCCCGGCTACAAGCCGGAAAACCGAAAGCTCATTGAAGATAATGCCGCGCTGCTGGGGATTCCCATTACGATTTTTGACAGCGATATTTTCAATGTTACTGTCAGCGCGGAGAAAAATCCCTGTTATCTCTGCGCCCGGATGCGCCGGGGCTTCCTCTATGCCAAGGCACAGGAACTTGGCTGCAACAAGATCGCACTGGGGCACCATTTTTCCGACGTTGTGGAAACAACGGTCATGGGCCTTTTTTACGGCGGACAGCTGCAGGCCATGCCGCCGAAGCTCCGCAGCAAAAACTTCCCCGGTATGGAGCTGATTCGGCCGCTGTACTGCGTACATGAGGACGCGGTCATCGCATGGAAGAATTACAACCACCTGCAATTTTTGCAGTGTGCCTGCCGCTTTACGGAGGAACGGGACGCCGCCGGTGACGGTGTGGGCCACAGCAAGCGTCAGGAAATCAAATTTCTGCTGCGGGAGCTGCGGAAAAACAATCCCAACATTGAAAAGAGTATTTTTCAGGGCATCAATGGTGTTCAGATCGACACGTTCCCCGGCTTCAAGCACCATGGGGTGTTCCACTCCTTTACAGAGCTCTATGAGCATCCGGACTGGTTTGCGGGCGAGTGGGAGAACGAGGAAAAAGAGCGGGAATTGTAAAAAAATCCTTGCAATTCGCTTGACTTTATGGTATTCTACTATGGCTTAACAAAGGGCGGTCCTCTGCCGTGCACGCGCAAAAGTGCGCCATTGTGCATAAAAAGCGGCATGAACGCCTATTAACAGGAGGAAAAATCCATGGATCTCATTAAGGAATTGAACAAGGAAGCCCTGCAGAAGGAGACCGCCAACGTTCAGGTGGGCGACACCGTCCGTGTCCACGTTAAGGTCAAGGAAGGTTCCCGCGAGCGTATTCAGGTGTTCGAGGGCACTGTCATTGCCAAGAAGCACGGCGGCATTGAGGAAACCATCACCGTCCGCCGCATTTCCTACGGCGTTGGCGTGGAGAAGGTGTTCCCCATTCATTCTCCCTCTATCGACCACATTGAGGTGGTCCGCAACGGTAAGGTCCGCCGTGCGAAGCTGTACTATCTGCGCAGCCGCGTCGGCAAGGGCGCCAAGGTCAAGGAGAAGCTGTAAGCAGCTTTTTGATTCAACAGAAAAGGAGAGGCTTTCGCCTCTCTTTTTTTGTTATAAAAATCCGCCGCAGCCCTTGTGATACGGTATTTTCTTTGCTATAATAACAAACTGAATCTATATGCATTTTGCAGGAACAGGGAAAGGAAGATTTGCCATGCAGGAACAGGAAAAGACCGTAGTCAGGGGCCGGGATATCTATGATTGGATACAGGCGCTTGTAGGGTCTGTGCTGGCAGTGGTGCTGCTGTTTACGTTTGTGATTCGGCTGGTGGGCGTGGATGGGCACTCCATGCTGGACACGCTGCAGGACAATGACCGCCTGCTGGTGGTTAATTCCTTGCTCTATCATAATTATCAATACGGCGATATTGTGATTTTGCGGAAGGACGGCGCCTTTGACAATGAGCCCATCGTAAAGCGGGTCATTGCCGTGGGCGGGCAGACAGTGGATATTGATTTTGATGAAGGTATCGTATATGTGGACGGTGCGGCGCTGGAGGAGCCTTACATCCGGGAGCCGACCTATACTGCTGAGGGAACGGAATTCCCTCTGACAGTGCCGGAGGGCTCTGTTTTTGTTATGGGTGATAACCGCAACGGCTCCAGCGACAGCCGGGATTATCGGCTGGGAACGGTGGATACCCGGTACGTTATCGGCAAGGCGGCGGTCCTGATTTTCCCGGGGCCGGATTCTGAGACGGAAAAACGTGATTTTAAGCGAATCGGAGTAATCTGGTAATGAATATTCAATGGTATCCCGGCCACATGACCAAGACCCGGCGGATGATCGCCGAGCAGATCAAAAATGTGGACGCGGTGTGCGAAATCTTAGACGCCCGCATTCCAATTTCCAGCCGGAACCCGGACGTGGACGAGCTGACGGCGGGCAAGCCCCGCATGGTGGTGCTGAACCGGGTGGATCAGGCGGACCCGGAGGGGACGAAGCGCTGGGCGGAGCATTTTAAGGCCAAGGGCTACGCCGTGCTGGAATCGGACGCCAAAAGCGGTGTCGGTACGGCAAAATTTGCCGGAGCCGTGCGGGAGTTGCTGGCGGATAAGCTCCGGGCCTACGCTGAGCGCGGCATGACCGGCCGTGTGGTGCGGGTGATGATTTTGGGAATCCCCAATGTAGGGAAATCCACGTTTATCAACAAGGTGGCAGGCCGCAAGACCGCAAAGACGGAGGACCGTCCCGGCGTCACCCGCTCGAAACAGTGGGTCCCCATTGACCGCAATTTGGAGCTGCTGGACACGCCGGGCATCCTCTGGCCAAAATTTGATGACCAGAGCGTGGGCATGAATCTGGCCTACACCGGCGCGGTGAAGGATGATATTTTAGATGTGGAAACGCTGGGCTGCCACCTGATGTGCTATCTGGGGCAGCATTATCCCGATGCGCTGAAGGGCGGCTATAAGCTGACTGCTCTGCCGGAGCGGGAGACAGAGGAAAATGACATTGCCTACGGCTACCGTCTGCTGGAGGCAGCGGGAAAAAAGCGGGGCTTTCTTATTTCAGGCGGCGAGGTAGACACGGAGCGCATGGCGAAGATCCTGCTGGACGAGTTCCGCTCCGGCAAGCTGGGACGCTTTACATTGGAGCTGCCGGAATAAAAAAGAGGGAAGACTGCCGCAGGGCAGCTATGGAGTATGGACATGGAGCTTTGGGAGTATGAACGGGCCGCGTGGCGCGAGGGCGCGGAGACGGTCTGCGGGGTGGACGAGGCCGGAGCCGGGCCGCTGATGGGGCCGGTATACGCCGCCGCTGTGATTCTGCCCCGGGAGCTGGACATTCCGGGACTGAACGATTCCAAGAAGCTGACGGAGAAAAAGCGGGAGGCACTGTACGAGATTATCACCGCACAGGCAGCGGCTTGGAGTGTGGCCCGGGTCGAGGCGGCGGAGATCGACGAAATGGACATTCTCAACGCCCGGATGCTGGTCATGCAGCGGGCCATCGACGGACTGTCCCTTCGGCCGGAGCTGGCCCTGATCGATGGGAACCGGGACCACGGCAGCCGGTACGCCATTGAAACGCCGCACTGCCTCATCGTAGGCGGCGACGGGAAAAGCGCCTCTATCGCGGCGGCCTCCATTCTGGCAAAGGTCAGCCGGGACCGCTATGTAGCTGAGGTGTTGGACAAGCAATATCCCCAGTACCAGTTTGCCAAGCACAAGGGCTACGGTACGAAGCTCCACTATCAAATGCTGGACCGGTATGGGCCATGCCCGGAGCATCGGGAAACATTCCTGAAAAAATGGGAGGCGAGGCGCCGTGGGTGAGACCAGCCGGGCCGGAAACCGGGGCGAGGCCGCAGTGGCCCGCTATCTGCGGCAAAGAGGCTATACGCTGCTGGCAAGCCAGTGGCGCTGCCGGTTCGGGGAGTTGGATCTGGTGGCCAGGGACCGGCAGGGAACGCTGTGCTTTGTGGAAGTAAAGCTCCGGGGAAGCAGTGCTATCGCGCTGCCCCGGGAATTTGTGGACAGCCGCAAGCAGCAGCGCCTCCGCAGCGCTGCGGAGATGTATCTTTCCCAGCAGGAGTTGGACGCATCTGCCCGCTTTGATGTGGCGGAGGTCTACGAGGAGAACGGACAGCTTCGCATCAACTATATTGAAAATGCCTTTATTTAGTTCCTTGAAGGAGGAGAGCAATTTTATGGAGTATTTCAGCACGCGGGACAAGAGTGTGTCCCTTTCTGCGGCGGAGGCTGTGAAGATGGGGTTGAGCCGCGATGGCGGACTGCTGACGCCCAAGACTATCCCGCAGATCGACCGGGCCTTTTTGGAAAGTCTGATGCCGATGGATTATGCCCATCGGGCGGCAAAGGTCATGGCGCTGTATCTGACCGACTATACGGAGGAGGAGCTGCTGACCTTCGGACAGCGCGCCTACGGCCCGGAGCAGTTTGACGATCCCGCTGCGGCGCCGGTCAGGCGCGTGACGGAGGATACCTATTGTCTGGAGCTGTGGCACGGCCCTACGTCCGCGTTCAAGGATATGGCCCTGCAAATGCTGCCACAGCTTTTGTCCGCCGCTTTGCGGAAGACCGGTGAAAAGCGAACAGCCTGCATTCTGGCGGCTACCTCCGGCGATACCGGCAAGGCCGCTATGGCCGGATTTGCGGATGTGCCCCAGACCCGGATTCAGGTCTATTACCCCAAGGACGGTGTTTCCCCGGTGCAGGAGGCCCAGATGGTGACGCAGGGGGGCGAAAACGTGGATGTCCGCGCGGTCATCGGCAACTTTGACGATGCACAGTCTGGTGTCAAGCGCATTTTTTCGGATGAGGCCTTGCGGGCGGAGCTGGACAAACGGGGGTATTTTCTGTCCTCCGCGAACTCGATTAACTGGGGAAGAATTATGCCGCAGGTAGTCTATTATATTTCGGCCTACTGCGATTTGGTGCGGGACGGAGCCATCACCATGGGGGACAAGGTGAATTTCTGCGTCCCCACCGGCAACTTCGGGGATATTCTGGCGGCGTATTACGCTAAGCGCATGGGCCTGCCGGTGGGGAAGCTGATCTGCGCGTCCAACAGCAACAATGTGCTGACGGATTTCCTGCGTACCGGCATTTATGACCGGAACCGGCCATTCCATACCACGGTCAGTCCCTCTATGGACATTCTGATATCCAGCAATCTGGAGCGGCTGCTGTTTTACTTCACTGGAGAGAACGATGAAGAAGTACGGGGCTATATGGAGGCTCTCGGCAAAACGGGACGCTATGAGGTGTCCGATGCTGTCAAAACAAAGCTGGCGGAGGAATTCTGGGGCGGCTTCTGCGGCGAGGAGGAAACGGAGGCCACTGTCGGCGCGTATGAGCGGGAGTATGGCTATCTCATTGATACGCACACGGCTGTGGCGGCACAGGTCATGGAGCAGTACCGCCGCGCCTCCAGCGATAAAACGCTGACGGTGTTTGTTTCCACGGCGTCACCTTATAAATTCTGCGGCCCGGTGCTGACTGCCATCGGGAAAACGCCTGTCGGCAGCGGATTGGAGCTGCTGGACCAGCTTCACGAGGCCACCGGCGTGCCGGTGCCCCAGCGTCTGGCGGCGCTGCGGGGAAAGCCGCGCCGTTTTGATAAGACGGTGGAAAAGCAGGCCATGGAAACGGCGGTGCTGGACTTTTTAAAATAAGACGAACTCAAAATTGAAAGGAGGTGCGCCGTGGCGCTTTATGCCATGGGTGATCTGCACCTGTCCCTGAACAGCAACAAGTCCATGGAGGTGTTCGGCTCCGCTTGGGAAAACTATACGGAGCGAATACACGCCTCACTGAGCCGGCTGAAGGCCGAGGATGTGCTGGTGCTGGCGGGGGATACCTCTTGGGGCATGACACTGGAGGAATCGACAGAGGATTTTCGCTTTTTAGAGCAGTTTCCCTGTCAGAAATATCTCATCAAGGGAAATCATGATTACTGGTGGGCCACCGCGGCAAAGTTCCGCACGTTCTGCGAAAAGAACGGGTTTCACACGCTGTCGCTGCTGCACAATAACTGTGCCTTTTACGGCGACCACGCCATCTGCGGCACCCGCGGCTGGTTTTTGGAGGAGGAACAGAAGCCTCATGACGCGAAGGTGCTGAACCGGGAGCTTTTGCGGCTGGAGACCTCTTTAAAGGCGGCGGGAGACAAGCCTATCTACTGTTTTTTGCATTATCCGCCCATGTATCAGGGGTATCAATGCCCGGAAATACTGGCGCTGCTGGAGCAATACAATGTGGAGCTCTGCTGCTACGGGCATCTGCACGGTCCTGTGATTCGCCGCCGGATGGAGGGAAAACACGGGAAAACAGTGTTTTCGCTCATCTCGGGGGACTATCTGGGCTTTGAACCGAAAAAAATTTGCGATTTATAGAAAAAAGACTGGTAATTTCAAAATATTTCTGGTAAAATACAAAAACGTATGGGTGAACACGCCCATGGATATGGGTCATACACCCATGATGAACGGAGGAATAAACAAACATGACTGTTAAGAGCTGCGAAAAACTTGAAAAGAGCATGGTAGCGCTGACCATCGAGGTGGACGCTGCCGCGTTTGAGGCTGCTGTTGAAAAGGCATATCAGAAGATGCGCCGGAAGATCAGTATTCCGGGCTTCCGCCCCGGCAAGGCCCCCCGCAAGATGATCGAGCGGATGTATGGCGCCGAGGTGTTTTTCGAGGAGGCCATCAATATTGCGTTCCCCGAGGCCTATGAGGCTGCTGTGGAGCAGGAGAAGCTGCAGGTTATCGGCTATCCCGCTGTTGAAATGGTGGGCGAGGTCACGAAGGACGGCTTTACGTTCAAGGCGACCGCTCCCGTGTATCCCGAGGTGACGCTGGGCGAGTACAAGGGCCTGAAGGCTGAGAAGCCCGAGGTGAAGGTCACTGCCGCCGATGTGGAAGAGCGCTTGAAGCAGTTGGCTGACCGCAATACCCGTCTTGTCAGTGTGGAGCGCGAGGCCAAGAGTGGCGATACTGCTGTCATCGACTTTGAGGGCTTCAAGGACGGTGTTCCCTTTGAGGGCGGTAAAGGCACCAATCACAGTCTGGAGCTGGGTTCCGGCAGCTTTGTGCCCGGCTTTGAGGATCAGGTCATCGGCATGAAGGCCGGTGAGGAGAAGGACATCGATATCACCTTCCCCGAGAATTACCACGCCGACCTTGCCGGCAAGTCCGTTGTGTTCAAGGTGAAGGTCCACGAGGTCAAGGAGAAGGAAGTCCCCGCCATGGACGATGAGTTCGCCAAGGACGTTTCAGAGTTTGATACCCTCAAGGAGCTCAAGGCCGATCTGAAGAAGAAGATCACCGAGGAGCGCCAGAAGGACGCCGACCGCGTGTTCGAGGAGAACCTGATGACGCAGGTGGCTGAGAATATCACCGCTGATATCCCCGATGTTATGGTGGAAAGTCAGGCACATCAGTATCTTGAGAATTTCAAGGCCCAGATCAGCCGCCAGTTCCCCTATGAGGAATACAAGAAGATGACCGGCATGGATGACGCCAAGCTGCTGGAGGATGCCAAGGAGCCTGCGCTGCGTCAGGTGAAGATGGATCTGGCCACCGCTGCCATCATCAAGGCCGAGAACATCGAGGCATCCGATGAGGATGTTGAGGCCGAGTTCAAGAAGCTGGCCGAGCAGTTCGGCATGGATGTGGACATGGTGAAGAAGTATCTTTCCAAGGAGCAGGTCCACGATCAGATTCTGACCCAGAAGGCCGTGGCCGTGGTGGTGGACAGCGCGACTGCCGAAAAGCCCAAGAAGGCCGCTGCCAAGAAGGAAGATGCTGCCGAGGGTGAGGAGAAGAAGCCCGCCAAGAAGACTGGCAAAAAGGCTGAGGCCGCCGAGGACGAGGAAAAGAAGCCTGCCAAGAAGACTGCCGCGAAGAAGACCGCCAAGAAAGACGCCGAATAAGGGCGAAACTTTTTCTCACAGGAATCACGGTACATTTTACAGATTCGACACATTCTCTCATGGTACCCGTGGTATCATGAGAGAATGGTTTATCAGGCACCTTTACAACCCCACTTGTATATGTGCCGCGTTACAAAAGGAGGTCATCTTTATGAGCTTAGTACCCTATGTTGTAGAGCAGACGAACCGCGGTGAGCGGTCCTATGACATTTTTTCCCGTTTGCTGAATGACCGCATCATCTTCTTGGGTGAGGAGGTCAATGCGACCACGGCAAGTCTGGTGGTGGCGCAGTTATTGTATCTGGAGGCGCAGGACCCGGATAAGGATATCCAGCTTTATATCAACAGCCCCGGCGGCTCCGTTACGGATGGCATGGCGATTTACGATACCATGCAGTATGTCAAGTGCGATGTGTCCACCATCTGCGTAGGCATGGCCGCGTCCATGGGCGCGTTTCTGCTGTCCTCCGGCGCCAAGGGCAAGCGCATTGCGCTGCCGAACGCCGAGATCATGATTCATCAGCCCTCTGCCGGTACACAGGGCAAGGTGACGGACATGGAAATCGATGTGGAGCATTTCCTCCGCATTAAGAAAAACCTGAATGAGATTCTGGCGTCCAACACCGGAAAGACCGCCGAGGAGGTCAAGGCTGCTTCCGAGCGGGACCACTGGATGACCGCGGAGGAAGCCAGGAGCTTCGGTCTGGTGGATAAGATCATCACTGCTAAGAGATAAAAGAGGTAATACCATGAGCGATGAAGGCAAGAAGGCCCTGCGCTGTTCCTTTTGCGGTAAGCGGGAGCAGCAGGTCCACCGTATGATTCAGGGCCCCGGTGTCCGCATCTGCGATGAGTGCGTGCAGCTTTGCATGAGCATTCTGGATGAGGGCTTTGATGGCCCGGAGACCGAACCACTGGAGGATATTCCCGACCAGCTGCCGACACCGAGGGAAATTCGGACGGTGCTGGATGAATATGTCATCGGGCAGGAGGCCGCGAAGGTGGCGCTGTCCGTGGCGGTATACAACCACTATAAGCGCATTTATTTCGGCGGCGGGGACGATGTGGAGCTGCAAAAGAGCAACATCCTGATGCTGGGCCCCACCGGCTCCGGCAAGACGCTGTTTGCACAAACGCTGGCTCGAATTTTGAAGGTTCCCTTCGCTATTGCCGACGCTACCACGCTGACAGAGGCTGGCTATGTAGGCGACGATGTGGAAAATATCCTGCTGCGGCTGCTGCAGGCGGCGGATTTTGATGTGGAGCGCGCGGAGCACGGCATCATTTATGTCGATGAGATCGACAAAATTGCCCGTAAGAGTGAGAACACCTCTATCACCCGGGATGTTTCCGGTGAGGGCGTACAGCAGGCGCTTTTGAAAATCGTGGAGGGTACGGTAGCCAACGTGCCGCCGCAGGGCGGACGCAAGCACCCCCATCAGGAATTCATTCAGATGAACACCAAAAACATTCTGTTCATCTGCGGCGGTGCCTTTGACGGTCTTGAAAAGATCATTGAGCAGCGGTTGGACCAGAAAACCATGGGCTTTGGCGCGGATATCCAGAGCAAGAAGGAGAAGAACGTCAGCCAGCTTTTGGCGCAGGTCCAGCCCCATGACATTCTCAAGTTCGGTATCATTCCCGAGCTGGTGGGCCGCTTGCCGGTGATCGCGCCGCTGAACGCGCTGCAGCGGGAAGATTTGGTCCGCATTCTGACGGAGCCGAAGAACGCGCTGGTCAAACAGTATAAAAAGCTGATGGAATACGATGACGTTGATCTGGAGTTTACGGATGACGCGCTGAACGCCATTGCAGACAAGGCCATTGAGCGGAACATCGGCGCCCGGGGACTGCGGGCCGTGATGGAGGGTCTGCTGACGAAGATCATGTACGAAATTCCCTCTGACAAAACGGTGGTCAAGGCAGTTGTGACAAAGGACTGTGTGGAGGGGAAGGCGGAGCCGGAGCTGACGCACGATTCCAATAAGATCAATTATTCCGTGAAGCTGAATACCGGAAAGTCCGAGGCGCGGAACGAGGCGGATACGCCGATGTCGGCATCTTAACCTGTGTGATACGCACAGCCAACAGGGGGAGGGCGTTGACACGCGGCTTCCCCTGCTTTATTCTCCTGAAAGGAGCGAACTATGGAACCCAATACTTTGAATATTCCCGTACTGGCCCTTCGGGGCCTGACGGTATTTCCACATACAAATCTCACCTTTGACGTAGAGCGCCGCATTTCCATTAAGGCGCTGGAGGTCGCCATGGAGACCGGACAGGAGATCTTTCTGGTGACACAGCGGGAGATCGGCGTGGAAAAGCCAACGGAAAAGGACCTCTACACCATGGGAACGGTCTCCCGTGTGACGCAGATATTGCGGCTGGGAAAAAGCTCTCTGCGGGTCATGGTGGAGGGTGGACGCCGTGCCTGCCTGCGCCGCCTGTGGCAGACGGAGCCGTATCTTCAGGGCCATGTAGAGCTGGTGGAGGAGAACGCCGGTGTAAGCAATACCCCCAGAACGGAGGCGCTGCTCCGGCAGACCTGCGGACTGTTTCAGGATTACGCCCAGCTTGCCGGTAATGTGGCGGAGGAGGTTACGGCAACGGTGCTGGACAGCCAGGACCCGGGCTTTTTAGCGGACTTTATCGCCCAGAACACGGCGCTGCGTTATGATGATAAGCAGGCTATTTTGGAGGAGCTGTCTCCGCTGGTGCGGCTACGGAAGCTCAACGGTTTCTTGGCCCGGGAGCGGGATGTGCTGAGCTATGAGCGGCAGATGGAGGGCAAGGTCCGGGACGAGCTTGCTCAGCAGCAGAAGGAGCAAATTCTGCGGACGCAGATTCGGGTCCTTCAGGGTGAGCTTGGCGAGGACGAGGACAGCGAGATCGACGAGTATCGGCAAAAGCTGGAGAGCTTGAAGCTGGAGGACGAGACGCGGCAGCATCTTGAAAAGGAGATCAATAAGCTGGCAAAGCAGCCATACGTCAGTGCGGAGGCGTCCGTAATCCGTAATTATCTGGATGTTTGCCTTGAGCTGCCGTGGGGTACATATACCAAGGAGCGCGTCAATGTGGACGCCGTTCGCAGGGCGCTGGACCGTGACCACTTCGGCATGGAGAAGGTGAAGGAGCGGATTTTAGAGAGCATTGCCGTTCGCCAGATGAACCCGGAGGGGAAGGGGCAGATCATCTGCCTTGTGGGCCCTCCGGGCGTGGGCAAGACCTCGATTGCTCTGTCTGTTGCCAAGGCATTGAACCGCAAGCTGGACAGAATCTCTCTTGGCGGCGTGCGGGATGAAGCGGATATCCGCGGCCACCGCAAGACCTATATCGGCGCCATGCCGGGACGTATCGTAGAGGGCATCAGTCGCAGCGGCACCATGAACCCGCTGCTGGTGCTGGATGAGATCGACAAGCTCAGCGGAGATTACCGGGGTGACCCGGCCTCGGCGCTGTTGGAGGTGCTGGACAGCGAGCAGAACCACGCTTTCCGGGATCATTTTCTGGAGGTGCCGCTGGACCTCTCGCAAGTGATGTTCATTACCACGGCTAACTCACTGGATACGATTCCACGGCCTCTGCTGGATCGGATGGAAGTCATTCAGCTTTCCAGCTACACCGATGAGGAGAAAATTCAAATCGCGAAGAATCATCTGCTGCCAAAGCAGATGAAGGAGCACGGACTGAAAAAGGGCGTACTGCGAATCGATGATGAAGCAGTTCGGGCGGTGATTCGGGACTATACTCGGGAGTCCGGTGTCCGTCAGTTGGAGCGGCGTCTGGCTGCACTGTGCCGAAAAGCGGATATACAGCTTTTAACAAAAGCTGTAAAGCGAGTGACTGTTACAGAAAAAGACCTGCCAAAGCTGCTGAATATGCAGCCCTATCCGCCGACGGTCCATGTGGACCGGGAGGAAATCGGCGTGGTGAACGGCCTTGCATGGACAGAGGCCGGCGGCGAAATTCTGGAAGTAGAGGTCAATGTAATGGAGGGCTCCGGCAAGCTGGAGCTGACCGGAAACCTGGGTGATGTGATGAAGGAATCCGCTCAAGCGGCCTATAGCTGCCTGCGAAGCCGGGCAAAGGCATTGGGTATCGACCCGGATTTCTATAAGAACAGAGATATCCATGTCCATTTCCCGGAGGGGGCAGTTCCTAAGGACGGCCCCTCTGCCGGTATTGCCATGGCGACTGCCATGCTTTCGGTATTGACAGACCGTAAAATTAAGGCCGGAATTGCTATGACAGGCGAAATTACTTTACGAGGCCGCGTGCTCCCCATCGGCGGCCTGAAGGAAAAAACTATGGCGGCGAAGCGGTACGGCATCCGAACCGTACTGATTCCCCAGGACAATGTCCGCGATTTAGAGGAAATCGACCAGACGGTGCGCGCCGCCCTGCGGTTTGTGCCGGTAGAAACCGTGGATCAGGTATTTGACGAGGTATTCTGCCGAGAAGCGGAGAAGAAGGCAGAGGCGATACCGGCCTTCCTTCCGGTGGAAAGCGGCACAGAAGCGGCCCTGCGGCAGTAAGGAGAGGCGATGGCACTGAATTTCAATAAAGCGGAGTTTGTGCGCTCTGCGGGCGAGCCGAAAGATTTCCTACGGGACGGTCTGCCGCAGTTTGCCTTTGCGGGACGGTCCAACGTGGGAAAATCCTCCGTTATCAACCGTCTTGTGGGCCGGAAAAATTTGGCCTATGTGGGTTCTTCCCCGGGAAAAACGACGCATATCAACTATTTCCGACTGGATGGAAGGGCATATCTTGTTGATCTGCCGGGCTATGGTTATGCAAAGGTGGCCCGCTCGGAAAAGGAGCGCTGGGCGCGGCTGATGGAAACGTATTTCCAGCGGGAGGCGGACGCCATCACCACAGGCGTTCTGATTGTGGACATCCGCCACAGGCCTACGGAAAACGATTTGACCATGCACGATTGGTTCCGCCAAACCGGCTGCCCGGAGATCGTGGTGGCCAATAAGCTGGACAAGCTGAAAAAAAGTCAGGTAGAACCGGCGCTGGCTCTGATTCGGGAAACGCTGGAGCTGACGGAGCGAGATATTCTGCTGCCGTTTTCTGCCGAAAAGGGCGAGGGCCGAGACCAGTTGCTTCGCCTGCTCTCGGATGCTGCTGAAGCGTGATAAAAGAAAAGAGGAACGCGGCTATGGGGCCGTGTTCCTCTTTTTTACCGCATCAATGCTGTAAAAGCAAATGACATTATAGACTGTATTTTCCACGGGAAAGATACATTCCGGTGGGGGCGTCTTCCAAGACAGTGCCGTGCTCCACAACCTTGCGGCCCCGGAGCCAGACAGAGCGGATGCCGCCTGCGGTGACAAAGCCCTCATAGGGCGTGTAGCCGGCCTTGGAAATGCAGTCCTCGCCGCGAATCACATGGCTGTCGCCGGGATCATAGACCACAATATCACCGTCGCTGCCGGGGGCCAGAATGCCCTTGCGGGGATAGAGACCGTACAGCTTTGCGGGATTTTCGCAGAGAACTCTGCACATCTGCGAAAGCGACAGCTTTTTGGCCGCAACGCCGTAGGAGTAAATCAGCTCGCCGCGGGTTTCCACGCCGGGAAGTCCGCCGGGGATTTTTGTAAAATCCTCCCGGCCCATTTCCTTTTGTTCAAGCGTAAAGGAGCAGTGGTCCGTGGAAACGGTTTGAATCTCACCACGGCGCAGTCCTCGCCACAGCGCCTCCTGATTTTCCTTGCTGCGGATGGGGGGCGCGCAGACATATCGGGCGGCCTGCGAATAATCGGGGTTATAGTAAACGCTGTCATCCAAAAGCAGATATTGCGGGCAGGTCTCCACATACACGGTCTGTCCGCGCCGCCGCGCCTGCTGCACTTCCTTCAAAGCCTCCTCGTTGGTGAGGTGTACGATGACCACCGGGCAATCCGCTGCCTGCGCGATTCGCAGAAGGCGGCTTACGGCCTCGGCCTCCAGATAGGGCGGGCGGCTTTCCGGATGACTGGAGGGGCCAAGCAGCCCCGCCGCTTTTTTCTCGGCAATGATTCCGTCAATGACACCGGCATTTTCACAGTGGACACCGCAGATGCCGCCGAGGTGCTTCAGCTCCTTCAGCGCCCAGTACAGGTCCCGGTCACCCAGCATCATGGCGGGGTAGGTCATGTACATCTTGAAGGAGGAAATGCCTTGGCGGAACATTTCAGGCAACTCTGTGCGAATGGCTTCGTTCCAGTCATCAATGGTCATGTGGAAGCCATAGTCGCAGTACGTCCGGCCATCGGCCTTACTGTGCCAGAGCTCCAGTCCGTGCTGAAGGCTTTCACCCTTATTGGGACAGGCAAAGTCAATGACGGTGGTGGTGCCGCCCCGCAGCGCCGCACGGCTGCCGAAAGCAAAATCATCCGCCGTAGTGGTGCCGCAGACGTCCAGATCAAAGTGAGTATGCGCGTCAATAAAGCCGGGGAACAGGAGACAGCCCTCCACATCCTCAACGCGATCGGCCTTTCCCAAAATGAGGCGGCCAACCTGCTTGACACGGCCGTTTTCCAGAAGAACATCGGCCCGTCTGGTACCCCGGGCGGAAACAACGGTGCCGCCCTTCAGCAGTGTTCGCATAGCATCCCTTCCTTTCGGATTTAAGTGGTATCAGTTTACCACCTTTTTGCGAAAATTACCAGAAGCATTCACGGATATGCGTAAAATATCCGAAACTGCGGACACTATTCCGGAAAGCGAGGGATGCAGTTTGAAGCAGGAGTATCAGACACAGCCGACCGCACGGGATGACCGGGAAAGCGCCGCAGCACAGAACGTGGTGGATTTCGGGTCTGCCATGACAAAAACGCCTCACGGCACAGTCTATACCATGGCGATTATCGGCCAGATCGAGGGCCATACGGCAGCGCCGGCGGGAACGAAAACCACGCAGTATGAGCATATTTTGCCGCTGCTTGCCAAGCTGGAGGAGAGCCGTGAGGTGGATGGCGTGCTGTTTTTGCTGAACACGGTGGGGGGAGATGTAGAGGCGGGGCTTGCCATTGCGGAGCTGATTGCCGGGCTGACCAAGCCGACAGCCGCCATCGTTTTAGGCGGGAGCCACTCTATCGGCGTTCCGCTGGCGGTGGCGGCACAGCGGAGCTTTGCGGTGTCCTCCGCCGCCATGACGATTCATCCGGTGCGGATGAGCGGGACGGTCATTGCCGCGCCGCAGACCTACAGCTATTTTCAGCGGCTTCAGGAGCGCATTGTGGCCTTTGTGGCGAGTCACAGCAGTATTTCAACGGAGAAATTCCAAGCGCTGATGCTGGCAAAGGACGATATGGCGGCGGATGTCGGCAGTGTGCTGTACGGCGAGGAGGCAGTGCGCCTCGGCCTGATCGACCAACTGGGCGGTCTGCCGGAGGGGCTGCGGTGGCTGCATCGGAAAATGGAGGAAATGCGTTGAACGAAGAAAGTGCCCCTTGTCATTTGACAGGGGCATTTTTTCTGCATGAATCGTGTAAGGGGAGCCATGCAGACGCGGCTTTAGCGTCATCGTAAAAAAATATTAGACATTTTATGGAAAATCGGGTAGAATACAGGCGAATAGAGGGGAAGTCCGCAAGGACTGATTTGATAAAACCATGGAGGTATTGAATATGCACTGCACAAAGGATATTACATCCGACCTGATTTGGCTGGGCGGCTCTGACCGCCGACTGGCACTTTTTGAAAATGTCTATCCGATTCCCCGGGGCGTTTCCTATAACGCCTATCTGCTCCGGGATGAAAAGACCGCCCTGCTGGACACGGTGGACAGTGCCATCGCGGACCGCTTTTTTGAAAATCTGGAATACGCGCTGCAGGGCCGGGAACTGAACTATGTCATCGTGAACCACATGGAGCCGGATCACGCGGCAACGCTGGGCGCGGCGCTGGGGCGCCATCCCGAGGCGGTTGTTATCGGCAACGCTAAGACGCTGGGGATGATTCGTCAGTTTTTCCCTATGGAGCTGGAGGGGCGCTTTCAGACGGTGAGGGAGGGGGATACCCTGTCCCTTGGAAAGCATGAGCTGACCTTTGTCATGGCGCCGCTGGTCCACTGGCCGGAGGTCATGATGACCTATGACACAACGGATAAAATCCTGTTCTCCGCAGATGCCTTTGGAACCTTCGGCGCCATAAACGGCAATATTTTTGCCGACGAGGTGGATTTTGAACGGGACTGGCTGGATGATGCCCGCCGGTACTACACCAACATTGTCGGCAAATACGGCACGCCGGTGCAGAATGTGCTGAAAAAGGCGGCAGGGCTGGACATTCACTATCTCTGCCCGCTTCACGGCCCTATCTGGCGGGAGAATATCGGCTGGTTCATTGAAAAATATCAGCGCTGGAGCAGCTATACGCCGGAGGAGCAGGCCGTGGCGATCTTCTGCGGCTCGATTTACGGCCATACGGAAAATGCCTGCGAAATTCTGGCCTCCCGTTTGGCGGAGAAAGGGGTGCGGCACGTGCGGCTGTTCGATGTGTCCCACACCGATGTCTCCGAGCTGGTCAGCGAAGCGTTCCGGTGCAGCCATCTGGTGTTTGCCAGCGCCACGTATAACGGCGGCATTTATACACCGGTGGAAACGCTGCTGTTGGAGCTGAAGGCCCACGCACTCCAAAACCGCACGGTGGCCCTGATCGAAAACGGAAGCTGGGGTCCGGCCGCCGCCCGGCTCATGGCAAAGCATATGGAGGAAATGAAGGGTATGGAGCAGATCGCGCCGCCCATCACCGTCAAGTCCGCGGTCAAGGAGGAGCAGTACCAACAGCTCCTGTCTTTGGCTGATGCCATTGCAGCGGATATTGCCGCAAAGGCATGAGAAGCGCAGTATGAAAAAATTCCCCGGCTTTTGTTATCAGCAAAAACCGGGGAATTTTTATATCAGTTAAGGTATGGGGCGAAACAGCGGTTTACAGCAGCGTGATTCCGGCGGCCTCGCATTTGGCAACGGTCTCATCGTCCCAAAGGCTGGCCTGCACCTCACCGATGTGGCAGGTGCCAATCATCAGCATACAAAGCCGGCTCTGACCGATGCCACCGCCGATGGTCAGGGGCAGCTCGCCGTTCAAAAGCATTTTGTGGAACGGCAGCTCCGCCCGCTCTTCACACCCGGCCAGCTTGAGCTGGCGGGCCATGGATTCCTCATCCACACGGATACCCATGGAGGAAATTTCAAAGGAACGCTCCAGCACGGGGTTCCACATAAGAATATCGCCGTTGAGAGCCCAATCGTCATAATCGGGGGCGCGTCCGTCATGCTTCTGGCCGGACTTCAGCTTGCAGCCGATCTGCATGAGGAACACGGAATGGTGCTCGGCGCAGATAGCGTGCTCCCGCTCCTTGGGCGTCTTGTCGGGCCAGCGGTCCTCAAGCTCCTGCGTGGTGACGAAATACACCTCCCGGTCCAGCTTGACCCGCAGGCTGGGGAAGGCCACGTTCAGTGCCTCGCTGGTCTCACACACGGCGGAAACGATGGACCGGACGGTGGACTTCAGATAAGTCTCATTCCGCTCCTCCCGGGAGATAATCTTCTCCCAGTCCCACTGGTCCACATAGACGGAATGGATGTTGTCCAGATCCTCCTCGTCCCGGCGGATGGCGTTCATGTCGGTGTAGAGACCCTTGCCCACATGGAAGCCGTAGCGCTTCAGTGCAAGGCGCTTCCACTTGGCAAGAGAGTGGACCACCTCACCGTCCTTTCCCACACCGGGAATATCGAACTTGACGGGGCGTTCCACGCCGTTGAGGTTGTCATTTAGGCCGGAATCGGAGGCGACGAACAGCGGGGCGGAGACACGGCGCAGGTTTAGGGCGTTGGCAAGGTTGCTCTGGAAGGATTCTTTGATAAAGGCAATAGCGCGCTGAAGTTCATAGTTAGGCAGGGGAGCGGTATACCCCTGCGGAATAACAAGACTGCTCATAGTAAAATTTTCCTCTCTCTCAATTCAGTTTTGCAAGGCCAAGGCACAGACGCCGCAGCGTTTCGTCCTTACCCAGCAGATGGCAGATTTCAACGGCGCCGCCGGGGGTCACCAGCTTACCGGCAGCGGCAATGCGGACAGGCCACATCAGCGTGGCATTCTTAACCTCCAGCTTGGCGGCAAGGTCAATAAGGGTATCGTGGATGGCGTCTGCGGTCCAATCGGAGATGGCCTCCAGAGCGGGGATGGCGGCCTCCAGCATGGCCTTGGACACCTCGGGATTTGTTTTAGACTTTTTGTTGGTGAAAAATTCTGCGTCATAATCCGGCAGCGCATCGAAAAAGTCGATTTTTTCGGGGATGTCGGTCAGCTTTTCGCAGCGGGCCTGCAGCAGCGCGGCGACACCGGCGGCGTCAACGGCGGGGTTCTTTACAGCCTGACGGATATACGGCTCCGCAGCCTTGGCAAAGGCGGCAGGGGTCATGCTGCGGAGATAGGTGGCATTGAAATACGTGAGCTTTTCAATGTCGAAGATAGCAGGGGATTTGGAGATACCGGCAATATCGAAGACCTTGACCAACTCGTCTAAAGAGAAAATCTCCTGCTCGGCGTATTCACCCTTGGGCGCCCAACCCAGTAGCGCCACGTAATTCAAGATGGCATCTGTCAGGAAACCCTGCGCCTTCAGGTCCTCGTAGGAGGGGTCGCCGTGGCGCTTGGACATCTTATTGTGCTGGTCCCGCATGACGGGAGAGCAGTGGACATAGGTGGGAATTACCCAGCCGAAGGCTTCATAAAGCAGATTGTACTTGGGGGCAGAGGACAAATATTCGCTGCCCCGGACCACATGGGTGATTCCCATGAGATGATCGTCCACCACATTGGCAAAATTATAGGTGGGAAGACCGTCCCGCTTCAAAAGGACCTGATCGTCCAGCGTTTTGTTTTCCACGGTGATATCACCGAAGGAAACATCGTGGAATGTTGTGGTGCCCTCGTGGGGGATGCGCTGACGGATGACATAGGGCTTACCGGCGGCCAGATTCGCGGCCACCTCCTCGGCGCTGAGGCACCGGCAGGGGTCCTCTCCGCGGTCAAAATCACCGGCGTCCTCCTCGGATTCCTCCTTCTCGCAGAAGCAGTAGTAGGCCGCGCCCTTTTCTACCAGGAGCTGTGCGTAGGGCAGATACAGGTCCCGGCGCTGGGACTGGATGTAGGGCCCGGTGGGACCGCCGATGTCCGGCCCCTCGTCATGGTCGAGGCCGCACTCCTTCATGGTGCGGTAAATGACGTCCGTGGCACCCTCCACAAGACGACCCTGATCCGTATCCTCAATGCGGAGGATAAACGTGCCGCCAGCGTGGCGGGCAATGAGCCATGTGTACAGCGCTGTCCGCAGATTGCCTACGTGCATATAGCCGGTAGGGGAGGGGGCAAACCGGGTGCGGACCTTCCCGTGGGGAATGCGGGCCTCCATGTCCTCAAAAAATTTCATATCCAGAGCCATGAATGTGACCTCCATGTTAAAATACGTAATTCTACAGTATATATTATCTCTGCTTTTGACAGGAAAGTCAAGAGGACGGATTGCAATTTTGAAAAGGAGATGCTATACTGTACCAGTTAATATGGAACAGCTTGTACATAGGCCCTTCCCCGATACGGGAACGGTGCTTAAATATAGAAAAAGCGAGGCTATGATTATGGAAAACGCAGTAGAGAAAAAGAGAATTTTAAGCGGTATCCAGCCCTCCGGCGACCTGACGCTGGGCTCTTATCTTGGAGCGATTCGCAACTGGGCGGCGATGTCTGATGAATATGACTGCTATTATATGCTGGCCGATATGCATACCATCACCGTGCGGCAGGTCCCGGCGGATTTGCGCCGCCATACGCTGACGCAGGTGGCGGCCTATATCGCCAGTGGTCTGGACCCGGAGAAGAACGTGCTGTTTGTGCAGTCCCATGTTCCGGCCCACGCCCAACTTGGCTGGGTGCTGGACTGCTACACCATGTTCGGTGAGCTGAGCCGTATGACGCAGTTCAAGGACAAGTCTGCCAAGAACGCGGACAATATCAACGCGGGCCTGTTTACCTATCCCGCGCTGATGGCGGCGGATATTCTGCTTTATCAGGCGGACCTTGTGCCGGTGGGCGGCGACCAGAAGCAGCACGTGGAGATCTGCCGGGATATCGCCACCCGCTTTAACGGCATTTACGGCGATACCTTCAAGCTGCCGGACCCGTATATTCCGCAGGTGGGCGCCCGCATCATGAGCCTGACAACCCCCACCAGCAAGATGAGTAAGTCCGATAAGGACCAGAACGGCTGCATCTATATGCTGGAAAAGCCGGAGGACATCATGCGGAAATTCAAGAAGGCTGTGACGGATTCCGATGCCCATGTGCATTTTGACCCGGTGAATAAGCCCGGCGTATCCAATATGATGCAGATTTACTCCGTTGCCACAGGCAAGGATTATGACGCCATCGAACAGGAATTTGACGGCCGGGGCTACGGCGATTTCAAGACGGCTGTGGGGGAATCCGTGGTAGAGCTGCTGCGGCCCATTCGGGAGGAGACGGAGCGGCTGTTGGCGGACAAGGCGTATCTGGAGAGCGTGTACCGCGCCGGCGCCGAAAAGGCGGCCTATGTTGCCAACCGCACGCTGTCCAAGGTCTATAAAAAAGTGGGCTTTCTTGCCCGGTAACAGCGGAGGAACGCATGAGATTTGATATGCAGCTCATGGGGCCGGTGGTGCTGGCGCTGCTGACCGCGTTGGTGGTCAGCTTCCTGATGACACCGGTGGTCAAGAGCTTTGCCTATAAGGTGGGCGCCATTGATGTGCCCAAGGACGCTCGTCGGATGCACCACAAGCCGATTCCCCGGCTGGGTGGGCTTGCCATCTTTGCAGGCTTTATGGTGAGCATTCTGCTGTTTGTGGATATCCGGCTGAACCCCCAGATGCAGAGCATTCTGCTGGGCGCGGTCATCATTGTTGTGCTGGGTGTGGTGGATGATATTATGGCGCTGCCGGCGAAGCTGAAGTTTGTGGTGCAGATCGCGGCGGCGCTGATACCGGCGCTGAACGGCGTTTCCATTCAGGCACTTTCCAATCCCAACATTTTTTCCGGCAATGCCTATTGGGTGCTGGACTGGCTGTCTATCCCCATTACGGTGCTTTGGATCGTAGGCATTACCAATGCCGTGAATCTTATTGACGGTCTGGACGGCCTTGCCAACGGCGTATCGGCCATCTCCGCCGCCACGGTGCTGGTCATCGCGCTGATCTGCTCCGAAACGCAGGTGGCCATCGTCATGGCGGCGCTGGTGGGGGCCTGTGTGGGCTTTCTGCCCTATAACCTGAATCCCGCCAAAATGTTCATGGGGGATACCGGCGCGACATTTTTAGGTTTTATTCTCGCGACCATGTCCATTCAGGGGCTTTTCAAGTTTTACGCGGTCATTTCCTTTGCGGTGCCGTTTTTAATCTTGGGCTTGCCGATTTTTGACACCGCCTTTGCCATGATTCGCCGTGTGGCTCACGGGCAAAGTCCCATGCACGCGGACCGAGGCCACATCCACCACCGGCTCATCGACATGGGCCTGAACCAGAAGCAGGCGGTGGCGACGCTGTACGTGATCTCCGGGATTTTGGGCCTGTCCGCCGTGGTGCTGACTACCGGGGGAGAGGCCAAGGCTATGCTGCTGCTGGTGGCGCTGTGCATCGTGGCGGTGGTGGCGGCCCGTGTGGTGTTTCCCAAGGAGGTCAAGGAGGAGCTGCACGAGGAGCTTGAGGAGCTGACAGAGCACCACCATAGCGAAAAAGAGGATGCGGAGCACGGGGAGGACGTAAATGGATAAACTGCGAATTATGAGCGTGTTCGGCACCCGGCCGGAGGCTATCAAAATGTGCCCGCTGGTCAAAGAGCTGGCTTCCCGGCCGGAGATCGAGAGCCTTTGCTGCGTCACTGCTCAGCACCGCCAAATGCTGGACAGCGTACTGGAGGTTTTTGACATCAAACCGGATTGGGATTTGGATATTATGACGCCCCGGCAGACGCTTTCCACCATCACCAGCAAGTGCCTCACCGGTATGGACGAGGCCATTGACAGCCTGAAGCCGGATATGATCCTTGTCCACGGAGATACCTCTACCACCTTTGCCGGCGCCCTGTCCGCCTTTTACCATCAGGTAAAGGTGGGACACGTAGAGGCTGGATTGCGAACATATGACAAGTATTCTCCCTTTCCGGAGGAAATGAACCGTAAGCTGGTATCCTCCATTGCGGACCTCTATTTTTGTCCCACGGTGAACAACAAAAATAATCTCCTGAAGGAGAACATTACGGAGGGCCTGTTCATCACCGGCAACACAGTGATCGATGCTCTGAAGACCACGGTGCGGGAGAATTATCGGTTTTCTACCGAGGAACTGAATCGCCTGCCCTATGGAGAAAAGAAAATTATTTTAGTTACCTGCCACCGCCGGGAAAATTACGGCGAGCCCATGAAAAACATCATGCTGGCCCTGCGGCAGATCGCGGAGCAGAACCGGGAGGTGGAGCTAATATATCCCGTTCACCTCAGCCCGGTGGTGCGGGAGGCGGTGGACAAGTATCTGCGCGGCGCGCCCCGGGTGCACCTTATTGACCCGCTGCCCGCAGACGAGATGCACAATCTCATGGCCCGCTGCTATATGGTCATGACGGATTCCGGCGGCTTGCAGGAGGAGGCCCCGGCATTGGGGAAGCCTGTGCTGGTGATGCGCCGGGAAACGGAGCGGCCCGAGGCCGTGGAGGCCGGAACGGTCAAGCTCTGCGGCGTGGTGCAGGATGACATCGTGACCATGGCGGAGCGGCTGATTCGGGATAAAGCAGCCTACGAAAAAATGGCACATGCGGTCAATCCCTATGGGGATGGCGCGGCTTGCCGCCGCATTGCGGATGATATTTTGTGGTATTTCGGCAGACGGGAGCAGCCTGCTGAGGATTTGGCATAACTGGCAGACACCATCGGCAGAAGGAGGGGCATCGTGGATAAGCGGCGGCTGAAATTCATCACATGGGGCTTTGTGCTTCTCACTGCGGTGATCGTTGCGCTGATGCTGATGAGCAATCTGCGCCGTTCCTCCCGAGTGGAGCTGCCGGATACGGAGAATGACGCACAGGGAAGTGAAAACGTTCCAACGGAGGGCAGCGCCCTGACGGTGGTGGAGGTCAGGCCGGAAACGGTACAGGCCGCTATTGAAACGCTGCACCGTCCGCAGGCGTACCGCAGGAGTGTGACGGTGGAATATCTCTGGAACAGCGACAGCGGTACGGCGGAAATGACCACGGCTGTGCTGAATGGGTGGACCCGGGTGGACCGCACACTGGCGGACGGACAGACCCGGCACGTGATTACGGATGGAACGGTCAGCTATATCTGGTATAATGAGGAAAGTGATTTCCATACCGGCGCATCTGCGGATATTTCCGCCGATGCGGAGCAGGCAATCCCCACCTATGAGGAAATATTGGCGCTGCCGCCGGAAACCATCACGCAGGCGGATTACCGCACTGTGTCCGATGTCCGCTGTATCTATGTGGAAACGGCAGAGGATGAGTGGGGCTATACCCAGCGGTACTGGGTCAGCGTGGATACCGGTCTGCTGGTAGTGGCGGAGCGGCTGTATGACGGAGAGCCTGTGTACCGCATGGCGGCGTTGACTGTAGACCAGTCCATTCCCAGCACGTATGATTTTACTCTGCCGGACGGTACAATTCTGGTGGCTGAATAAAACGTAAAACGCTCCCCCGGAAGGTTATGCCTTCCGGGGGAGCGTTTTTGAAGATTGTTTTGGCGTTTTCGCTTAGCCGAACGGCGCGGGGATACCGTCCTCATACAGTGCCCGCTCCGTCAGGACCCATGGGACAGGGTAATCGTGGGGCTCTACGGGAATTTCCTGCCGCAGCAGTTGTTCCCGGCATAGTAGGACTGTTCCTCCCCGGTACTGAGAGAGAAAGTGGTCATAGTATCCACAGCCGTGTCCAAGACGCTGCCCCAGCACATTGCAGGTGACGCAGGGGAGAATGGCAAAGTCAATGGCATCCACCACTACCAACGGCGCATTGGCTAGCGGCTCCGGGATAGCGTGCGCGCCGGGGAGAAGCTGGTGCAGGTCGGTGATCTGCCGGGGCTCCATAATGCCGGGAGCGGTGCACAGCGGCACACAGAGCGTTTTCCCGGAAGATAAAATATGCTCCAATATGGGTCGGGTGTTGATCTCGTGCGCTGTGCCGATAAAGCAGAACACAGTCTGCGCCTCTTGATACTCCGGCATAGCCAGCAGCCGGTGCGCGATGACTCGGTCGCTTTTTTCCTTGTAGGACGGGCTCAGCTTTTCCTCCAAGCGGCTAATCACAGAGCGAAGCTGCTGTTTTTCTTCCTGACGGGTCATGGCAGGGGATCTTCCTCCTTTTCAGGCTGAACAGCGCCGAAGACAATGGCGCTGCCGCCGTATTTTTTTCGGATGGCATCCATGGCGGACTCCAGCTTTTCCTGTCGGGCGCTCCGCTGCCCGGCGCCGGGGTCAAACAAATCTGCCTGCTCAAAGGTATCCGCCTCCGGGGAAAGGTGAATGGCCGTGACGGTCAGCGCTCGGATGGGATTGGGCGGCGTCCAGAGCGTGTCCGTCAGCGCCATGGCGGTATTGGTCAGGTCCCGGATAAGATGCGTGGGAGCAGAAAGTTGCTTTTGCCGGGAGCGGTCATGAAATTCCGGGTCCCGGACCGTCACATGGACGCCGCCGGCATACAGCCCCTCCCGCCGCAGCCGTGTGGCCACGGAATCCGCCAAAAGGGAAATGCCCGCCCGGACCTGTGCCCGTGTGGTAAGATTTTCCGGGAAGGTAAGCCCATTGCCAACGGATTTTACAGGCTCCGCCGCGAGCCTTGGGCGCACCGGGGCAGTATCGAGACCGTTGGCGTAATCGGAGAGCTGCGTTCCCAGCTTTCCCATCAGCAGTTCCAGTGTATCCCGGTCATAGGCGGCTAACTGGCCGATGGTCCGGACGCCATATTTTCCCAGCAGCTTTTGCGCGGCGCCGCCGACATACAAAAGGTCTCCCACCGGCAGGGGCCATACAATATCCCTCCAGTTTTCCCGGGAGATGACGGTGGTGGCGTCCGGCTTTTTATAGTCGCTGCCCAATTTGGCAAAGACCTTATTGAAGCTGACGCCCACGGACAGTGTTAGTCCAAGCTCCCGCTTTACCCGCTGCCGGATGGTGTCTGCCAGCGCTTTGGCGTCACCGCCGAACAGATGCAGCGTGTGGGTCACATCCAGCCAGCTCTCGTCAATGCCGAAGGACTCGGCAAGGTCTGTGTATTCATCATAAATGGCGTTGACCTTTTTGGAATATTCATGGTACAGCCTGCGGTGGGCGGGGAGGAGCACCAGATTGGGACATTTCTTTTTCGCCTGCCAAATGGTCTCAGCGGTTTTGACACCGCACCGCTTGGCCGGTTCGTTTTTGGCTAAAATGATACCGTGGCGGGAGGCGGGGTCGCCGCATACCGCCGTAGGCACCTCCCGCAGGTCCGGGCGGGAGAGCAGCTCCACCGAGGCGTAAAAGCAGTTCAGGTCGCAATGGAAAATCACGCGCTCCATGAATATCCCTCCTCCCGAATTTGTAAATCCAGTATAGCACATCTGTTCGGATTTGAAAAGAGAAAAAGGAACAGCGGGTTATCGCTGTTCCTTTTATATCTGTGCGAGCAAAACTGTAAGCCGGGTTCTGTATCTGACAGTCATCTATCTCGACGCACCGTTGCCGGTACGCTCAAGCCACCCCGGGAGCGGCCGGGCCGACCGTGGAGCGCGGGGCTCCTGCTCCCATACCGGTGTTGCTCCGAATAGAGTTTACAGCGATGGATACTTTCACGCACCATCGGGTGAGCTCTTACCTCGCCTTTCCACCCTTACCGCCAAGGCGCAGCCTTGGCGGCGGTATATCTCTGTTGCACTTTTCCTGAAGTCGCCTTCGGCGGGCGTTACCCGTTATCCTTGCCCTGTGGAGCCCGGACTTTCCTCACGGAAGGGCCTTTCGCCCCTTCCGCGCGACTGTCTGTTTTCCTCGCGGGTCTATTGTACGCAAAACAGCGGGAAAAGTCAATGGGGAGTCGATCAATAGGAGAGAATCAGTCCCTTGTCCATGGCGTAGAAGCTGGTGAGACCCCGGCAGGGCAGGACCTCCACAGCCTTTACCGGCAGACGGTCCAGGATCGCGTTCCGCAGCCGCTCGGCGCCCTCGGGGTTCTGGCAGTGGGTGATGATCACATGGCTGTCGGCGCAGTTCTTGGCGTCGGCCATCAACTGGGTGATGGCCTTGGCGGTGTGGGCCTCGCCGCGGGCTTTCTTGGCCACGCGGATCGTACCCTCGGCCGTGGCTTCTGCGACAATGCGGATGCCCAGCGTCTGGAGCAGGGTGCCGGCCAGAGGCGGCATCCGTCCGTTATTTACCAGATTATCAAAATGCTCCAGCGTGAAGCAGAGACGGATATTCTTCTGGCAGGATTGAAGCTCTGTGCACAATTCCTCAAAGGGCAGCCCCTGTTCCGCCAGCTCGGCGGCCTTGCGCAGCAGCAGGATCATAGCGCCGGAGGTGGCACGGGAATCCAGCACAAAGATTTTTTTTTCCGGGTGCTCCGCCAGAACCAGATCTCTTGCAGCCATGGCGGCGTTATAGGAGCCGGAAAGCTGAGAGGAGATGGTCACGCAGATCGTTTCCTCGCCCTGCTCGAAGGCCTCGGCATAGGCGGCGGGGGAGGGACAGGCGGAAGAGGAACGGTGATGGGCCAGCTTGCTCAGCAATGCCGGAATATCCAGCTCCGGCGTATCCAGATAATCCTGACCGCCGACGTGCAGGCACATGGGCGCTACCGTCAGACGGGCGTAAGGGGAATTGAGTTCCCCGGAGATCAGATCACAGCTGCTGTCGCTGACAAGATTCAACATGGTTTGTTGCTCCTTTAAAAATAGTTTTGCAAACTATTTTTACTATATCGGAAATATGAGTGCTTGTCAAGTGCGGGAAGTCGAGGATAAGCGAAAAGTCAGGAATCGTCAGAGGCCGCAGCGGGCGGCGGAGAAGAAATTTTCCGAAAAAAGGCCCGAAGCGAAAATTCGGCGGTTGTACTTTTAAAGGAAATATGATATAAAATACTGATGAAACTTTGACAGGCGAAAGGAATGAGAAGCACCATGTCCCGGAACAGCAACGAAAGACGTAAGCAGGGCTTTACTCTGATGGAAATGCTCATTGTAGTGGCGGTGATCGCGGTTTTGATCGCGGTAGCCATCCCGGTTTTCAGCAGCAGCCTGCACAAGTCGCGGGTGGCAACGGATTGGGCGAATTTACGCTCTTATTACGCACAACTGCAATTAGAGCAAATGACAGGAACAATTCGTGAAGAAGGAAAAGGAATAGATCAAGTAGGCTATATTGGAACAGGACGTACAGAGTTTAAATTAGATGGCCAGATAATTGAATTGGAAGCAGGGCGTTTTGAAGTATCTCACTATGCTGCTGGCAGAGGATATCAAATTTATTACGAATGTAATGAAGGCAGCATCGAGCATCCGGATTGTGTGCTTTTGCTTGGTAATTAGTTTGATTTACGTTGTATATTAAGTGTGGCGGTTCGCTTTTATTGAGAGCTGTCATGAAATTAGGAGCGTTATATGGATTTTGAAGCATATTTGACCGCGCTGCGGGGGAAAACGGTGAGTGTCATCGGCATCGGCGTATCTAACCGGCCCCTCATCGAAAAGCTGCTGGAAAAGGGCGTGGCCGTGACCGCCCGGGATAAAAAGGAGAGTTTGGGCGAGTTGGGCGCAGAACTGGCCGCGCAGGGCTGCAAGCTGAAGCTGGGGGAGGATTATCTGAAGGACATTCACGAGGATGTCATCTTCCGCACCCCGGGCCTGCGGCCGGATGTGCCGGAGCTGGCCGCCGCCGCGGCAAGGGGCAGCGTCATCACCTCGGAAATGGAGGCGTTTTTTGAGGTCTGCCCCTGCCCGATTCTGGCCGTGACCGGCTCCGATGGAAAGACTACCACCACAACCATTATCTCCAAGCTGCTGGCGGCGGAGGGGAAAATTGTTCATGTGGGAGGCAACATCGGCCACCCGCTGCTGTGCGATACGCCGGAAATGGCGCCGGAGGACGCGGCGGTGCTGGAACTGAGTTCGTTCCAGCTCATGACCATGCAGAAAAGCCCTCATATCGCTGTGACAACGAATTTGGCGCCCAATCATCTGGATGTTCACAAGGACTATCAGGAATATATTGATGCAAAGGCAAATATCTTTACACACCAGTCACCAAAGGATATTGCCGTATTTAACGCCGATAACGCGGACAGCGTGATGCAGGCGGCGAAGGCCGTGGGGGAGGTTCGCTGGTTCTCCCGGAGAAAGCGGGTAGACAACGGCGTTTTCTGCGAAAACGGCGTGATCTACGAGGCGGCGGAGGGGCGCGTAACGCCCATCATGGAGACAAAGGATATTCTGCTGCCCGGCGCGCACAATGTTGAAAACTATATGGCGGCCTTTGCCGCCGTGCGGGGACAGGTGCGCTACGAGACCATGCGGGAGATCGCAAAGACTTTCGGCGGCGTGGAGCACCGCATTGAGCTGATTCGCACCCGGAACGGCGTGCGGTGGTATAATGACTCCATTGCCTCCAGTCCAAGCCGTACCATCGCGGGCCTGAACTCCTTCCCGGAAAAGGTCATCCTCATTGCCGGCGGCAAGGATAAGGGCATCAGCTATGCGCCCCTTGGGCCTGTGGTGAATGACCATGTGAAGCTGCTGCTGCTGTGCGGCAAAACGGCGGGCGTCATCCGGGAGGCCGTGGAGCAGGCGGAAAACTACAAGGGCTTGGAAATTCTGGATGTAGCGGACTACCACGAGGCGGTGTCCATTGCGGATGCGCGCTCCCAGCCGGGGGACGTGGTGATTTTGTCCCCGGCCAGCACCTCCTTTGACCGCTTTGCAAACTTCATGGAGCGGGGACAGGTGTTCAAGGCCATTGTCAACGAGCTGAAATAAAAGACAGCCTCTCCCGCATACGCTGAAAAAAAGCGTATGGGGGTGGGGCAGTGGGACCGGGCTTTTTCTATTACCACCGTGGGCCGGACCGGCGGCAGGTGCGTAAGGCGCTGATTTTTCTGGCGGTGTCCGGCCTGCTGGCTTTCCTTCTTTATGCGGGGGCGCAGCTGCGGCCCCTGCTGGGAAGCCTTGCCACCACCCGGGTCTCCAACGCCGTGAACCGCATTGTCTATCAGGCGGTGAACGAGGCCATCGACAGCGGCCAGATCGCCTATGAGGAGTTGGTGCGCTACGAAAAGGACAACGAGGGCCGCATTACCATGGTCCGCAGCAATATGGCGGCGTTCAACCGCTTACAGGCGCAGATATTGGAGCTGATTCTCGGCCGTATCGATCAGGTATCTGCTCGAGAGCTGTCCGTTCCGCTGGGGAGCCTCACCGGCTCGCCGCTGCTGGCGGGCCGTGGGCCGCGCATTTCCGTGCGGATGGAGTCGGTGGGGTCCTCGTCCGCCCGGTTTGAAAATCAGTTCGAGTCCGCCGGCATCAACCAGACGAAGCACCGCATCATTCTAAGAATCGATGTATACGTCAGCATTCTGCTGCCGGGCTATTCCACCGTGACCCAGGTTTCCAATGAGATCACGGTGGCGGAGACGGTGATCGTGGGTGCGGTGCCGGAGACCTATACCTATTTTTCCACAACGCCCGATGTTTACGAAGACGATGCCAAGGATTACATACTCAACAAAGACTAAGGAGGACGCTCCATGGAATTTCGCACGGAGTTTCAGGACTATAAGGACGAGATGGCCTTTCTGCGGGAATATCTAACGGAGCAGGGCTATCTTTATTATGTTTTAGACGCCCCGGTGATCCCGGACTATGAATATGACCGTTTGAACCGTCGGCTGGAGGATTTGGAGGCGGCGCACCCGGAGGAGATCACGCCGGATTCTCCCACCCAACGGGTAGGCGGCAAAATTCTGGATTCCTTCCAGCCCTACACCCATGAGGTGCCGCTGGAGAGCTTACAGGATGTATTCAACGAGGCGGAGGTCGCGTCCTTCTGCGAGCGGATGGAGGAGGCGCTGGGACCAAACGCGGAATATTCCGTGGAGCCGAAGGTGGATGGATTGTCCGTGGCGCTGGAATACCGGGACGGTGTGTTTGTCCGTGGCGCTACCCGGGGCGATGGCCGGGTGGGCGAGGATGTGACGGAGAATCTCCGGACTATCCGCTCTATTCCCATGACGCTGCCGGAAAAGCTGCCCCGGCTTATTGTCCGGGGCGAGGTGTATATGGCCCGCTCTGTGTTTGAGACCATCAACGCCAAACGGGAGCTGGAGGGAAAGCCCCTGATGGCCAATCCCCGAAACGCCGCCGCCGGGTCTTTACGGCAGCTGGATTCCAAGATCTGCGCCCAGCGGCAGCTGGACATCGCCGTGTTCAATTTGCAGTTGGCGGAGGGCCGGGAATTCACCTCCCACGCGGAGACCATTGACTATCTGGCCGCTCAGCGCTTCAAGGTCATTCCCCACAAAACGCTGTGCGGGACGTCGGACATTCAGGCGGAGATTTTCCGCATCAATGATAAGCGGATGGATTACCCCTTTGATATTGACGGTGCGGTTGTCAAGGTGAATAGCCTGTCGGACCGCACAGTTCTTGGCTCCACGGCGAAATTTCCCAAGTGGGCCGTGGCGTATAAGTATCCGCCGGAGAAGAAGTACGCCACGGTGACGGATATTGTGGTGCAGGTGGGCCGAACCGGTGTGCTGACACCCAAGGCGGTGCTGACCCCGGTGCGTCTGGCGGGCACCACCGTGACCAATGCCACCCTTCACAATCAGGATTTCATCACGGAAAAGGATATCCGAATCGGCGATACGGTTTTGGTGCAGAAAGCGGGTGAGATCATTCCGGAGATTTTGTCCGTGGACACGGCGAAGCGCCCGGAGGGGACAAAGCCCTATCTGCTGCCGGAAACCTGCCCGGTGTGCGGTGCGCCGGTGGCGCGGGACGAGGACGGAGCCGCCGTTCGCTGCACCGGCGCGGAATGTCCGGCGCAGCTTCAGCGAAATATCACTCATTTTGCGGGGCGGGATGCCATGGACATCGAGGGCCTCGGCCCCGCCGTGGTGGCACAGCTGTTGGAAAAGGGACTGATCGCCAATGTGGCGGACCTCTATGAGCTTCACGCGCAGGAGGTGGCCCAGCTGGACCGCATGGGGGCGAAGTCGGCGGAGAATCTGATACGGGCCATTGAAAAATCCAAGGCCAATGACCTCAGCAAGCTCATTTACGGCCTTGGTATCCGGCAGGTGGGGGAGAAGGCCGCCGCCGTTCTGGCGCAGCACTTTGGCTCACTGGACGCGCTGTGCGCTGCCTCCGTGGAGGAGCTGACCGCGATTCCGGATGTGGGCGAAATTACGGCCAGGTGCATTGTGAGCTATTTGAACCAACCGCAGGCCAAGGACCTCATCGCAAGGCTGAAGGCCGCGGGCGTCAATATGGAGAGCACAGTGCAGAAGGTGGATGACCGCTTTGCGGGTATGACGTTTGTCCTCACCGGTACGCTGTCCCGCCTTGACCGCAAGACTGCCGAGGCCGAGATCGCTCTCCGGGGCGGCAAGGCCAGCGGCTCCGTGTCGAAGAAAACCACCTACGTGGTAGCGGGAGAGGCCGCCGGCAGCAAGCTGACCCGGGCACAGAAGCTGGGCGTTCCCGTACTGACAGAGGAACAGTTTGAGGAGCTGCTGAAGTGAAGCGGTGGTATCGGACTTTAAAAATTCTTTTGGGATGCAGCATCGGCGTTTTGCTGGGAAGCGGTATTTATCGGTATTTTGATTTCAAGTCCCGCCCGGAGCTGTAGGCCATGCAGCCGGCGCCTTGGTATCAGCCCTTGATACTTCAGGGGCTTTTTACGGCAGGGGCGGCTGCTGTGCTTCTGCTGATGATGCGATTGCTCAAGAATAAGGATAAAAAGGGGTGAAGGGGCCATGCGTTCCCTGTTTCGGAAAATACGAGAGGCGAACCGTCCGATCTGTGCCGCCATTGTGGCGGCGGCGGGCAGCTCAAGCCGCATGGGCGGCGTGGATAAGCTGATGGAATTTCTGGATGGGGTGCCGGTCCTGATTCGGACACTGACAGCGCTTCAGAGGGCGGAGTCGATCGACGAGATCGTGATTGCTGTCCGGGAGGACGCGCTGGTGGAGATCTCCGCGCTTTGCAAGACCTACGGCATTACAAAATGCAAAAAGGTGGTGCGGGGCGGAGAGAGCCGGTGCCACTCCGTTCTGCTGGCGGCGTTGGAGACCTCGCCGGATATTCGGCTTTTAGCGGTGCAGGACGGTGCGCGGCCCCTGGTAACGCCGGAGCTGATCGACCGGGTAGTGGCCGCCGCCGCAAAATGCGGCGCTGCGGCCCCGGCAGTGCCGGTGAAGGATACGGTCAAGGTAGCAGCGGCGGATGGAGCGGTGCTGGAGACCCTGGACCGCAGTACGCTGCGGGCGGTGCAGACGCCGCAGGTCTTTGAAGCGGAGCTTTTGAAGGCGGCGCTGCAGTCGGCACTGGAGAACAATGTGCCTGTAACCGATGACTGCTCCGCTGTGGAGCGGCTGGGAAAGGTTGTTTATCTGGTAGAGGGTGACGAGGAGAACATGAAGATTACCACCCCCATTGACCTGACGGTAGCGGAGGCCATTTTGACAGAGCGGGAGGCGCGGGCATGACAAAGCTGCGAATCGGACATGGCTATGATGTTCACCGGCTGACAGAGGGACGGAAACTGATTTTGGGCGGTGTGGACATACCCTATGAAAAGGGGCTGCTGGGGCACTCCGACGCCGATGTGCTGACCCATGCCGTGATGGACGCGCTGACAGGCGCGGCCCGGTTGGGTGACATTGGCAGACTGTTCCCGGACACGGACCCGGCCTACGCCGGTATTTCCAGCCTGAAGTTGCTGGCGGAGGTAGGACATCTGCTGGCGAAGCGCGGCTTTGCCGTGGTGAATATTGACGCGACGCTGCTGGCGCAGGCACCAAAGGTCGGCCCCTACCGTGAACGGATGGCGGAAAATCTGGCAGCGGCGTTGAATATCGACCCGGAGCAGGTGAATGTAAAGGCCACTACGGAGGAGGGCCTCGGCTTTACCGGGGACGGTTCCGGCATGGCGGCGCACGCCGTGGCGCTGCTGGAAATAATCAAATAGCCGCACAGGTGCATATATTGCAAGGAGACGTACATTCGGTACGTCTCCTTTTTTCCACACTGTCATCCAGCAAGGAGAGGAGGAGCAACTGTGGAATATGATTTGATTCTTGCCCGCTCCGTGACCTACGCACAGCGGATGCAGTCGGTTTTGAACCGTATCGGAATTCGCAGTCAGATTTTCCGGGCGCCAAGAGACCTGACGGATCTGGGCTGCGCCTATCTGGTGCGAATCAGACCCAACGATCTGGCGGCGGCACTGCCGGCGCTGCGGCGAGCGGGGCTTGGTCCGCTGCGTATTTATTTGCAGCGGGGCGGGGACTTTCAGGAGGTGAGCCTGTGATCTATCTGGACAGTGCGGCCACAACCTTCCAAAAGCCGCCCACCGTAGCCAGGGCAATGACGGAAGCGCTTTCCACCATGAGCTCGCCGGGGCGGGGCGGACATCCACTGGCCATGCGGGCGGCAGATACGGCGTTTCAGTGCCGCTCGGAGCTGGCGGCGCTATTTAACATGAAGGAACCGGAACGGGTAATATTCACTACAAACGCAACGCACGGGCTGAATATTGCCATCAAGAGCCTCGTTCCCCGCGGCGGGCGGGTGGTGGTCTCCGGCTATGAGCACAACGCCGTGACACGGCCGCTGGCGGCGCTGGGAGCCGATATATCCGCGGCGGATGCGCCGCCCTTTGACCGCGAGACGGCGGTGGCGGCCTTTGAGAGATTGATCGTTCCGGGCATCGACGCGGTGATCTGCAATCATGTATCCAACGTGTTCGGATGCATCCAGCCCATTGAGGCTGTAGCGGAGCTGTGCCGTGACAGGGGTGTACCGCTGATCGTGGATATCTCCCAGTCCGCCGGGATTCTGCCGCTGGACATGGAGCGTTTGGGAGCGGCGTTCATCGCCATGCCGGGGCACAAGGGACTTTATGGCCCGCAAGGCACCGGCATACTGCTGTGCGGCGGAGACGGATTGCCCGCAGCGCTGTTGGAGGGCGGCACCGGCAGCATTTCGCTCAGTCAGGAGATGCCGGATTTCCTGCCGGACCGGCTGGAGGCGGGGACCCACAATATGCCGGGAATTGCCGGACTGCTGGCGGGGGTACGGTTCGTCCGCCGCCGGGGAACGGATAGGATTCTCCGTCACGAGCAAATGCTGACCCGGCGCACGGCGGAGCTGCTGCGGACGCTGCCTGCGGTGGAGGTCTTTGCCGCGCCGGAGGGAAAGCAGCAGGCAGGCGTTTTGTCTTTCCGCGTTAGGGGCAGGGACCCGGAGCTGATCGGAGAAGCGCTGGCAGAGCGGGGAATTGCCGTTCGGGCGGGGCTTCACTGTGCGCCGCTGGCCCACCGCAGCGCCGGGACACTGAATACCGGGACTGTCCGCGTCAGCTTTTCGGCCTTCAACGCACCAGGGGACTGCGAAGGGCTGTATTACGCACTGCGGGAGGCAATCAAAAAATAAATTCTGAACGGAACGTGAATTTTTAACGGTTTTCCTTGAATTTTACAGGGATTTTCTCTATAATGTAAAATACGAATGCCTTATAAAGAGGTGAGGATGCGAAATGGAAGTAAGATTTGCTGAGGTCAGCGGGTGGATTCTTCGGTATCTGCTGTCCATTGAGATATCGGATATACTGGATATTGCCCTTATGGCGTTCATCCTGTATAAGATATTCACACTGGTGCAGAGTACAAAGGCGGCCAGTCTTGTAAAGGGACTGATGATCTTTCTGGCGGCTCTGGTGGTTTCCTCCGCCCTGCACCTGAATGGCATCAACTATATCATGCGGAGCATGGCGAATTTGGGCTTGCTGGCGCTGATCATCCTCTTTCAGCCGGAGATTCGGCGGGTTCTGGAGCAGGTGGGCAGCCGCCGCTTCACGGCGCTATTTATTCATGAGGAGACTGTGGGCGCGGTGGAGCAGGCCATCAGTCAGACGGTGCTGGCCTGTACGGAAATGTCACAGACTCGCACCGGCGCATTGATCGTTTTTGAGCGGGAAATGCAGCTGGATGATATGGTCCGCAGCGGCACGGTGCTGGATGCGGCGGTATCCGGCGAGCTGCTGAAGAATATTTTCTTCGTAAAGGCCCCCATGCATGACGGCGCTGTGATCGTGCGCCACGGACGGGTGCTGGGCGCGGGGTGTATGCTGCCGCTGAGCAAGAATGTAAATCTGTCCCGTGACCTTGGAATGCGCCACCGGGCGGGTATCGGCATGAGCGAAAACTCCGATGCCGTGGTGGTCATTGTCTCCGAGGAGACCGGTTCAATCTCTGTGGCCATCGGCGGAATGCTGAAGCGGCACCTTAAACCGGAAACTCTGGAGAACCTCCTGCGGAACGAGCTGCTTCCGCGGGAGGAGGACGATGCGGACAAGCCGAAATTCAATCTGTTGAATCTGCTGAATCTCCTGAAGCCCAGAAAGAACGGAGGTGCGGACGATGATGAATAAGGACCAGAGATTGCGGAATATTTTCTATTTGCTGCTCTCTATTATCGTGGCGGCCGGTATCTGGTATTATGTGGATGAGTCCAGCGGCCGAATCGTGTTTCAGACGGTATGGGATATTCCCATCGAGTATACCGGAGAGGCGGCCTTAGCCGATAACGGACTGATGCTGGTGGAGGGAGATGACAGCGGCACCAGCACAACGGTGGATATCACCTATCGGGGCACCCGGCGGCATATTGTGCAGCTGGACCGCTCCAAGGTGCGGGTAACGGCAGACCTATCCGGCATTACCTCCGCCGGTGTGCAGACGGTGAATATCACACCCTCCTATACGGACCGGGGGTTCAACCAGTCCAATACCGCCATTGACAAGCAGAGCATTTATGTCGCCACTGTGAATATCTGTGAGCTGAGCCATAAGGAGGTAGAGCTCCGCTGTGAGCTGACCGGCAATGTGGCGGAGGGTTATTCCGCTGGAAAGGTGCAGCTATCCCAGACCATCATCCAGCTCCGTGGACAGGAGGCGGATATCGAGGCAGTCAGCTATGCCAAGGTGATCTTTGACATCGGCAAGAACGCCAAGGAGACTGTGACCTCCGAGCTGGAGTATCAGCTATATGATGAAAACGGGCAGGTCATTGACAAGTCCTCGATTCACACCGAGGCAGGGCAGATTCAAGCCACGCTGCCGGTGTATGTCACGAAAGAGCTGAAGCTGACGGTAGATTTTCAGGAGGCCCCCGGTGCGCTGCTGAAGGATATGGTCTATGCCATCAAGCCGGACAGCATTATGGTTTCCGGTGACGCCACAGTGCTTAACGGTATGGATTCCATCGTGCTGGACAGCTTTGACCTTTTGAGCGTGACTACGGAGAATACAAGCCACAGCTATGCTATTCTGGTGCCGGATGGCTGTGAAAACCTCAGCGGTGTGACCCGCGCCACGCTGGAGATTGGCTATCCCGACAGAGTGACGCAGACATTGACCGCTACGCGGATTCAACTGGAAAACGTACCGTCCGGCCGGGATGTAGAGGTTCTGACCTCGGAGCTTTCGGTGCAGATATTCGGCACTGCGGAGGCGCTTCATCAGGTCTCCGCTGAGGATGTGGTTGTTACGGCTGACCTCAGTGATTACGCGGTGGCGTCCGGGACCTACATGGTGCCGGCCAGCGTTAAGGTGGGGGATGGAACCTCTGTCGGTGTTTCCGGGACATATCAGGTGCAGGTCCGCATCCCCGAGGCTCAGAGCTGAGAAAATGTTTCATTTCGCCGCTTCGGACAGGCAATATGCCGCAGCGGAGCGCGCATCATTTAGGAGCGATATCATGACACAAATTGCAACAGTAGAAAAAATCCTTGACGATACCCATGCGGAGATCTCCGTGCCCCGGAAGTCTGCCTGCGGCCATGACTGCGAGGAGTGCGCCGGCTGCGGCGTCAGCGGCGTTTCCGTTTACGCGAGAGCGCTGAACACGGTGGGGGCACAGCCGGGACAGAAGGTGGTGGTGGAGAGCGACACGAAAAAAATGCTCAAGATCGTCAGCTTTGTTTACCTCATCCCGGTGGTGCTATTTCTGGCCGGATACCTTATCACGCTGGCGCTGACGCCCAGCGTGGCTGTGCAGTATACCGTGGCTGTTGCCGGCGCCGTACTGGGTGTTTTGCTGGCCGTGTGGTATGATCGCCGGGTGAAGGCCCGGGGCGGCCTATCCTTTACCATCGTGCGGGTATTTTAATGTTCGGGTATGTAAGGCCGCCGGTGAATGCGCTGCCGCAGGAGGAACTGGAACGGTTCCGGCGGATGTACTGCGGACTTTGCCATACCCTCTCCCGGCGGTACGGGCAGGCGGCCCGGTTCATCCTGAATTATGATTTTACCTACCTTGCCATTTTGCTGTCCTCCGGGGAGGAGGGCCGACGCTCCGAGGCCCGGTGCTATACAAGCCCACTGAAAAAGCGGGCGTATCTGGAACCGGACGCGGCCATGGAGCTGGCGGCGGATGAAAGCGTGATTCTTGCCTATTGGCAGCTGCGGGACGGAATTGCGGATCACGGCTTGGTCTCCGGCCTGAAGTATCGGGCCGGGGCGGGGCTTTTGGAGCACGCTTACCGAAAGGCTGCCGCGCTGCGGCCGGACTTTGATGATGCCGTTTGCCGGCAGCTTGGGATTTTGAGCGAGCTGGAGCAGGAGAATGACCCCTCTATGGACAGGGCGGCGGACAGCTTTGCCGTGCTGCTGTCCCACGCGGCGGGAGAGGTGACCGACCCGGTGCGGCGGCGAATATTGGAACAGCTTTTATATCATCTTGGCCGCTGGGTTTATCTCATTGACGCCGCAGATGACATGAAAAAGGACATTGCCGAGGGCGGCTACAATCCGGTGAGCCTGCGCTATGGCCTCTCCGATGGCGTTTGGACGCCGGAGAGCCGCCGCGAATTTGCGCTGACGTTGGACCATTCGATTCATCAGATGGCGGCGGCCTTTGAACTGTGGGATTTCGGCGTATGGGCGCCGATTTTGCAGGTCACGTTTTATCAGGGACTCTTTCAGGTGGGACGGGCTGTTCTGGACGGTACATTCCACCGGAAAAATATCAGAGAGATTGAGGAAGCTAAATGAACGATCCATATCAGGTTTTGGGCGTATCCAGAACCGCAACCGATGAGGAGATCAAAAAGGCATACCGGGATCTGGCCCGGAAATATCATCCCGATAACTACCATGACAGTCCCTTGGCGGATCTGGCACAGGAGAAAATGAAGGAGATCAACGCTGCCTACGAGGAGATCACCAAGGAGCGCAGCGGGCGGGGACGGTCTGCCGGGAGCACGCAGCAGAGCGGCTATGGCGGCTATGGGTACGGCGGACAGAGCTATTCCGGCAGCGCCACGGTTTTGCAGCAGGTGCGCTACGCAATTCAGCTCGGCGATTTGAACCGGGCAGAGGTGCTGCTGGCAAATTACAGTGACCACAACGCCGAGTGGAACTTCCTTAAGGGTGCTGTCTGTTATCGCCGGGGCTGGATGGACGAGGCAAAGCGCTATTACCAGACCGCCTGCCAGATGGACCCGGGCAACGCGGAGTACCGTCAGGCATTGGACTACATGGAAAACGGCCCCCGACAGGCTTACACGCCAGGCGGAACCACTTTTGGGACGGACCTGTGCGGCAGTAATCTGTGCCTGCCTATGTGCTGCCTGTGGTCACTTTGCAGCGGCAGTGTGCCAATCTGCTGCTACTGCTGATAAATAACGTGTAAAACCGGCGGAAACGTGCTCTGACAGGGAAGAATGACCGTTTGCGGAAGGCGTTTCCCCGTAAAATAGGAGGAATCAGCATGATCAAAAGCATGACCGGCTATGGTCGGGCGAGAGAAGTGCGGAACAAGCGGGATATCACCGTGGAGGTCCGCTCCGTCAATAACCGTTATCTGGACTGTACCGTGAAGATGCCCCGGATGTACAGCTTTGCGGAGGACGCTGTCAAGCAGTGCGTACAGCGGGCAATTTCCCGGGGCAAGGTGGATGTGTACATTACGGTGGATGCCTCCGCGGCGGATGTGGCCAAGGTCACGGTGAACCGGGAGCTGGCGGCGCAGTATGCCGCCGCTCTCAGCGAGCTTGCCGGGGTCTGTGGCACAGCCGATTACCATGTCACGCCGGAGCAGTTATCCCGGTTTCCGGAGGTACTGACCGTTACCAAGGCAGACGAGGATTTGGAAGCAGTGTCTGCCGACCTTTGCGCTGTAGCGGACGAAGCGTTGAAGGCGTATAACGAAATGCGGGCCGTGGAGGGCCGGAAGCTGGCTGAGGATATCGGCAACCGGCTGAGCTATATTGAGACCTATACCGGTCAGGTGGAAAAACGTTCCCCTGAAACGGTTGCTGAGTACCGGGCCAAGCTGACGGCCCGGATGGAGGAAGTGCTTCAGAGCACCACCATCGATCCTCAGCGTATTTTGCAGGAGGCCGCTATCTATGCCGACAAGGTTGCCGTGGATGAGGAAACGGTGCGTCTTCGCAGCCATGTGGCCCAGCTTCGGACTATGCTGCTCTCCGATGAGCCGATGGGCCGGAAAATGGATTTCCTTATTCAAGAGGTGAACCGGGAATCCAATACCATTGGCTCCAAGTGCTGTGATGTGTCCATTGCACAGGTTGTGGTGGCACTGAAGGCAGAGGTGGAGAAGATGCGCGAGCAGGTCCAGAATGTGGAGTAAGCCATGAAACTCATCAATATCGGCTTTGGAAATTTAGTGTCTCAGGAGCGGCTGGTGGCCATTGTCAGTCCGGATTCGGCACCCATCAAGCGGATGGTGCAGGAGAGCCGGGAGCGCGGAATGCTCATTGACGCGACCTATGGGCGCAAGACCGCTTCCATATTCATTATGGACAGCGACCATGTAATATTATCGGCACTGCCGCCCGAGCGGTTCAGCCCGAAGGAACAAGAGGGAGAGGTATGACAACAAAAGGGAAGACATTCATTGTGTCCGGCCCTTCCGGCGTGGGTAAGAGCACGGTACTGAAGGCTCTGCTGGAAAAGCGGCCCGACCTGTATTTTTCCGTGTCCGCAACGACCCGTTCACCGCGGCCGGGGGAGTTGGACGGAATCCACTATCACTTTATGGATGTGGACTCCTTCCGCAAATGGATTGCCATGGATCAGTTTTTGGAGTATGCCGAGTATGTAGGCAACTTTTACGGCACACCCAAGCGCTTTGTAGATCAGGCCATGGAAAACGGCCGGGATGTGATTTTGGATATCGAGGTGCAGGGCGCCCTGCAGGTTACCAGCAAGCGGCCGGATACCGTGCGTATCTTTATCGCACCGCCGAGCTGGAAGGAATTGGAGCGCCGCCTGAAGGACCGGGGAACCGATGACCCCGACAAGGTTCAGAAGCGTCTGCTTCGGGCAAAGGTGGAGTTTCAGACTGCCAACACCTATGATTACTTTGTCATCAATGATACGGTAGAGGAGGCTGTCCGGGAGCTGGACGCCATTATCACCGCCGAACACTGCAAGCCCAAGGAGCGAATGGCCATTTTAGGCGAATAACACTCCTTTGACTGATAAAAAAACGCCGCACAGCGGCAGATAGGAAGTAGATTATTATGATGCTGTATCCCGCTATGAGCAAGCTCAACAGTCACGTTCCCAATCGCTATATGCTGGTCAACGTGGTGGCGCGCCGCGCCCGCCAGATCGCCGATGACGCCGATGAGGCCGGTATTCAGTTGGATGAAAAGCCCGTGACGCTGGCGATTCATGAGGTTGCCGACGGCAAGATCGATGCCGGCGACATGGATCTGACGATCTCTGTTGATAACTGAAAAGGCTGATCGGGGGAGGGCGAGGCATGGAGACTGCTGACATTGTAAAGGTCGCGGTCAGCGCCGCGCCCTATTCCATTGATAAGCCCTACGATTATCTGGTCCCGGAGGCGCTTGCGGAGAGCGCGGCCCCCGGTGTGCGGGTTATGGTGCCTTTTGGCCGGGGAAACCGGGAGAGTGAGGGACTGATTCTGACCCGGAGCAGCGGGCCGAAGCTGCCAGGGATTAAAGCGCTTCGCAGTGTGCTTGACGCGGCGCCGGTGCTGGACCGGGCCGGAATTGATTTGGCGCTCTGGATGCGGAGCCGCTATTTCTGCACAATGTTTGAAGCGGTGCGGACAATTCTTCCTGCCGGACTCTGGTATGGCTTTCGGGAGGTCTGGTCGCTGGCTATGCCCCTTGACGCGGCATGGGAGGCGAGCCGGAGCATCCCGGACGCCGGACTGGTGCTGGACCAGTTAGAGAAAAACAAGGGGCGGGCCGAGATAAATCTTCTGCGGGAAGCGCTGGGGGAGCGGGTAGACAAGCCACTGAAGGCTATGAAAAAGGCCGGTATTCTTATCTGCGAAATGGGCGCCAAGCGGAAAATTGCCGATAAGTCTCACCGTATGGTAGAGTTGGCAGTCGATGCGGCAGATGCCCTTGCGCTGACGGAACCGAAGCGCCGCTCCGCGCCCGCGCGGTACGAGGTAGTTTGTCTGCTGGCAACGGCCGGACGGACTGCCGCCGCCGAGATATGCTACTATACCGGCGCATCCCAACGGACGCTGAAGGCCATGGAAAAAGCGGGGCTGATCGCATTTTCCGAGGAAGAGGAATTGCGCGTGCCGGAGGTGGGTGAGGTGGAGCTGGGAAAGCCCATCCGGCTCAACGAGGAGCAGGAGCGGGCGTTTTCCGATATTTGGAAGCGCATCCGCTCAGGGAAACCGTCTGTGACGCTTTTGCAGGGCGTAACGGGCAGCGGAAAAACGGAGGTTTATCTGCGGCTGGTGCAGGAAACACTGGCAATGGGGAAGACCGCTATTGTTCTGGTGCCGGAGATTGTTCTGACGCCTCAGATGATGCGAAAATTCACCTCCTACTTCGGCAATAAAGTGGTAATGCTTCACAGCTCTTTGCGGATGACGGAGCGCTATGACCAATGGAAGCGTATTCGCCGTGGCGAGGTCGAGGTAGTTTTGGGGACACGCTCCGCGATTTTTGCTCCCCTGAAAAATCCGGGCCTTATCATCATGGATGAGGAGCAGGAGGGGAGCTACCAGTCGGAAAACAGTCCCTGCTACCACGCCCGGGATATTGCAAAATATCTTTGCGCCCGGGAAAACGCCGCTCTCGTGTTAGGCTCCGCTACGCCCACGGTGGAAACCGCTTTTGCGGCGGAGAGGGGGATTTACCAAAAGGCGCTGCTTCGCAGACGCTACAACGAGGGCGCTTTGCCGGAGGTCCGCATCGCGGATATGCGGCAGGAGATTCGAGCCGGAAATCCCGGTATGATCAGTGAGCCGCTGCGGCTGGAGCTGGAAAAAAATCTGGCGGCCGGAGAGCAGAGTATTCTGTTTTTAAACCGCCGGGGCAACAGCCGCTACCTACTTTGCGGTGAATGCGGCTATGTACCGCAGTGTCCGCGGTGCAGCGTTGCCATGACGTACCACTCGGCCAATGGCCGTTTGATGTGCCACTACTGCGGCCACTCGCAACCGGAAACGGAAACCTGTCCGGAATGCGGCGGGCGGATGAAGCATATTGGCGCCGGTACGCAGAAGGTAGAGGAGGAACTGCGGGAGCTGTTCCCGGAAGCCGGGATTTTGCGGATGGACGCAGATACCACGGCCGGCGGACATGAGGCGATTTTACGGACCTTTGAACAGGAGCGCGTTCCGATTTTACTTGGAACGCAGATGGTTGCAAAGGGACTGGATTTTGAGAATGTGACACTGGTGGGCGTGCTTTCGGCGGATATTTCTCTATATGTGGATAATTACCGAGCGGCGGAGCGGACATTCAGTCTGCTGACGCAGGTAGTGGGCCGGGCAGGCCGGGGAAATAAGGCGGGACGGGCTGTGATTCAGACCTACACGCCGGAAAACGATGTAATTCAGTGCGCGGCGCGGCAGGACTATGACGCCTTTTACACAGGCGAAATTCGGATGCGCCGCCTGCGGCGCTATCCGCCCTTTGCAGCGCTGTTCACCGTTACGGTTTCAGGGATGGAGGAAAGCCGGGTGTTCCGCGCCGCCGCAGGAATTCGGGACACGCTGCGGCAGTTGTGTCAGCGGCCGGAGCTGTCAGGCGGAGAACCGGAGGTTCTGGGACCCGCTCCCGCGCCGGTGGTAAAGGTCAATAACCGCTTCCGCTATCGCTGTACGCTGGTGGGGCGGAATGATAAAGCAACACGGGAAATGCTTGCTTGGCTGCAAAAGGCATTCGCCAAGGACGGCGCAAACCGTGGACTGCACGTATTTGTAGACTATAACGCGGCAGACTGAGACCTGCCGTTATGAAAAACAGGAGGTGCCGAATCATGGCATTGCGGAAAATCATAGAACAGGGCGATGAATGTCTGACAAAGGTGTGCCGCCCGGTGGAAAAATTTGACCGGCGGCTGCACATTCTGCTGGATGATATGGCGGAGACATTGGCGGATGCCAACGGAGCCGGGCTGGCGGCACCTCAGGTGGGTGTGCTGCGCCGGGTATGTCTGGTGCTGGACGAGGAGAGCGAGGAATTTCTGGAGCTGATCAACCCGGAGATTATCGCGCAAAGCGGCGAGCAGACCGGACTGGAGGGGTGCCTCAGTGTTCCCGGCAAGTGGGGTATCGTGACCCGTCCCAACCGGGTACGTGTTCGGGCACAGGACCGGGACGGTGCGTGGTTTGAGGCGGAGGCCGAGGGCCTGACTGCCCGCGCGTTCTGCCATGAAATCGAGCATCTGGACGGACATCTTTTTATTGAGCACATTGATCATTTCCTGACAGAAGAGGAATTGAAGGAATATCTGGAGGATGAGGAATAATGCGAATCCTGTTTATGGGTACGCCGGATTTCGCGGCCGTATCGCTGAAACGGCTGGTGGAGGACGGGCACGATATCTGCGGCGTATTCACGCAGCCGGACAAGCCGCGGAATCGAAACAAGGTCACATTTTCGCCTGTAAAGGAATATGCCCTGTCATGCGGCCTGAATGTTTACCAACCGGTGAAAATGCGGGATGGAACAGCGCTGGAGCTTGTAAAAACGCTGGCGCCGGAGCTGATTGTGGTGGTGGCCTATGGACGCATTCTTCCCCCGGATATTCTGGCGGTGCCGCCTCTTGGCTGCGTCAATGTGCACGCCTCGCTGCTGCCGAAATATCGGGGCGCGGCGCCCATCAACTGGGCCATGCTCAACGGCGATGCCGAGACCGGCGTTTCCATTATGTATATGGCGGAGGAACTGGACGCCGGTGATGTGATCTGTACGGCAAAAACGCCTATTGACCCGGAGGAGGACCTGCCGCAGCTTTGGGCGCGGCTGGCGGAGCTGGGCGCGGAGACCCTGTCGAAGACGTTGCCGCTGCTGGCAGCCGGTACGGCGCCCCGCACACCGCAGGACGGTACACAGGCCACATTTGCGCCGATGCTGTCCCGGGAGCTGTCGCCTATGGATTGGAGCAAGCCGGTAAGGGTGCTGCGCGATCAGGTGCGCGGACTGCTTCCGTGGCCCTGTGCGTCTGCGGAAATTGCCGGACAGTGGTTTAAAATTTACAAAACGGCCCCCGGCAGCGCAACGAGTCAGGCTCCCGGCACCGTGCTTTCCGCAGGGAAAAAGGGAATCGAGATTGCCTGCGGCGATGGGAGGAGCCTTGTAATTACCGAGCTTCAGGCGGAGAGCGGCAAACGTATGAGCGCGGCGGCCTATCTGCTGGGTCATCCCATGAAAATCTGATTGGAGGAGACTATGCCTTACGGTTATTATTACGGCGGTTACGGTGATTTTTTAGCGAACAATATCTACTGTATTTTGCTGATTCCCATTCTGCTTCTGTCCGTTTGGGCACAGGCGCAGGTCAGCGGCAATTTCAAGCGCTACAGCGCAATCGCCAATAAACGGCACCTCACAGGCGCGCAGGCAGCGGAGGCGGTTTTGCGGGCGCATGGGATTTACAATGTTTCTATCCGGCCATGCGCCGGAAGCCTGACGGATCATTATGACCCGCGGGATAACAGTATTTCCCTGTCGCAGGACGTTTATAATTCCGCTACCATCGCGGCAGTGGGTGTGGCGGCTCACGAGGCGGGACACGCTGTACAGTACGCCGTGGGGTACGGCCCGGTGAAGCTGCGGACAGCGATCATTCCCGCAACGCAGCTTGGCTCCAAGTTTTCGTTCATTTTGCTGCTGCTGGGTATGATTTTGTATGTTCAGCCTTTGTTTTTGTTTGGAATCGTGCTGTTTTCCCTGACCACGATTTTTCAGCTCATCACGCTGCCGGTGGAATTCAACGCTTCTCACCGCGCGCTGGTCACGCTGGAGGAGCAGGGGATTCTGTATGACGATGAGCTGAACGGTGCGCGGAAGGTGCTGCGGGCAGCGGCGCTGACCTATGTGGCGGCGCTGCTGATGTCGGCCCTGCAGCTTTTGCGGTATGTCCTGATTTTTCTGGGACGGAGCAACGATCGGAGGCGTGACTGATGGGAGCAAGAGAAACGGCCCTGCGGGTCCTGGCCGCTTGCCGGAACAATAACGCATGGGCGGACGCCGCACTGAAGGCCCAACTGAACCGCGACGGTCTGGTGGGCGCGGATGCGGCGCTTTGCAGCCGCATGGTCTATGGCGTAATGCAAAATCAGCACCTGCTGGATTTTTATCTGGCGGCCTATTGCTCCCAGAAGCCGGACCATCTTCAGCAGCCGTTGACAGAAATTCTGCGGCTGGGGGCCTATCAGATTTTGTTTTTGGATAGAGTGCCGGACAGCGCGGCAGTTAACACCTCTGTGGGGCTGGCGAAGCTGTCCGGGCGCGGACAGGCAGCAGGACTTGTCAACGCCGTGCTGCGTAAGGTATCGCAGAATAAGGAAAATCTGCCGGAAATCCCGCAGCGGGATGAGGTCAAATATCTTTCGATTCGTTATAGCCATCCAAAATGGCTGGTAAAGCGGCTGCTGTTACTGCTGGGACGGACGGAAACAGAAGCGCTTTTAGCGCTGGATAACGGAACACCGCCGCTGACGGTTCAAATCAATCCCCTGAAAACCACTGCGGAGGAGTTGACGCGAGAGCTATCGGTATGGGGCGTTACGGCGAAGCCCCACGCATGGGTCCCTGGCTGTCTGGAACTGACCGGCGTCGGCGACCTCACAACGCTGGAGCCCTTCCGGGAGGGAAAGCTGCTGGTGCAGGACCCGGCGGCCCGTTTGGTATCCCTGATCGCCGGCGTGCAGCCGGGGCAGCGGGTACTGGATGTCTGCGCCGCCCCGGGCGGCAAGTCCTTCAGCGCCGCGTTTGCTATGGGCGATAAAGGCCGAATTATTTCCTGTGATGTACATGGGAGCAAGCTGAAGCGAATCGAGGAGGGGGCCGCTCGGTTGGGACTGACCTCTATTGAGACCGCGGCGAGCGATGGGCGGGTTTTCCGGCCGGAGTGGGCGGACGCTTACGATACCGTACTGGTGGACGCTCCATGCTCTGGACTTGGAATCATCCGTAAAAAGCCGGATGTTCGTTATAAGCGGGCAGATGATCTTTTTACGTTGCCGGTGGTGCAGACCGCACTGCTGGATAATGCGGCGCGGTACGTTGCCCCCGGCGGTGTGCTGGTTTACTCCACCTGTACGATTCTGCCGGAGGAAAACCAGAACGTTGCGGATGCCTTTCTATCAGAGCACCCGGATTTTGAAAGAACGCCCTTCCGCCTGCCGGAGCCGGTAGGGGAAACGGACGGACAACTGACTCTCTGGCCGCAGCGCCATGGGACGGATGGATTTTACATTTGCCGCATGAAACGGAAGGAACTATGATCGATTTAAAATCACTGACGCAGGAGGAACTGACGCAAGCTCTCAAGGAGATGGGCGAACCGGCGTTTCGGGGCAAGCAGGTGTTCACATGGCTCTATCGCGGTGTTACTTCCTTTGATGAGATGAGCAATCTGCCGAAGGCCCTCAGGGAAAAGCTGAAGGAGCAATGTATCCTGACGGTACCCACTGTGGCCCGGAAGCAGGTTTCAAAGCTGGATGGTACGATCAAATACCTTTGGGAGCTGGCGGACGGGAACTGCATTGAAACGGTTTTGATGCAGTACCACCATGGAAATACCGTATGTGTTTCCAGTCAGGTTGGCTGTCGGATGGGCTGTGCTTTTTGCGCGTCTACAATTGCTGGCAAGGTAAGAGACCTTACACCATCAGAGATATTGGATCAGGTCATTTTCACGCAGAAGGACGCAGGACTTCCAATCAGCAACATCGTACTTATGGGCATCGGCGAACCGATGGACAATTTGGATAACGTACTGCGTTTTTTGGAGCTTGTGAATCACCCGGACGGTTTGAATATCGGGATGCGCCACATCTCTCTTTCTACCTGCGGCGTGATTCCGGGCATTGAGCGGCTGGCGGAGCTGAATTTGCAGCTGACGCTGTCGGTATCTCTCCATGCGCCGGACAGCGAGACCCGGTCGAAGATCATGCCGGTGAACCGGGCCTACGATGTGGAGAAGCTGTTTGACGCCTGCCATCGGTATTTTGAAAAAACAGGGCGGCGGATTTCCTTTGAGTACGCCATGATCGACGGAGTCAATGACCATGACTGGCAGGCGGACCTCATTGCAAAAAAGCTGCGGGGAATGCCGGGACACGTAAACCTGATTCCTCTGAACGATGTGGAGGAAAGCCCGCTGAAGCCATCCCGGCGTGTGGCGGCGTTCCAAAAACGGCTGGAAGCCCATGGCTTGACTGCTACGGTGCGCCGGAGCCTTGGCGGCGATATTGACGCCTCCTGCGGGCAGCTTCGGCGAAAGGAAATGGAAGAACGAAAAAAAGGAGCGGCGGAAGCATGATGAAAACATGGGCCATCACCGATACGGGCCTTGTGCGAAAAGAAAATCAAGACACCTACCGCATTTCCGAAAGCAACCGGGTCTGTGTGGTGTGCGATGGGATGGGCGGCGCTGCCGGCGGGTGTGTTGCCAGCAATCTGGCGGCGGAAACCTATCTTTCGGAGCTTGAAAAGGTTTTGAAGGAGGATATGACGCCGGAGCAGCTGCGGGAGGCATCCGCTTACGCGGTGGCCATGGCGAATCATGCTGTGGAAAAGCGGGCAGAGGCCGATGCGGAGCTTTCCAATATGGGAACAACGCTGGTATCCGCCATTTCCTACTCCGATGGCGTTGTCATCTCCAATGTGGGAGACAGCCGGGCCTATTATGTGACGGAAACGGAAATCATCCGGGTCACAAAGGATCATTCTCTGGTAGAGACCATGGTGGATCACGGGGATATCACCGCGGATGAGGCGCGGCATCATCCCAGCCGCAATCTCATCACCCGAGCCTTGGGGCGGGACACCAATGCCGCCTGCGACAGCTTTATCCGTCCGATGGAAAGCGGTTCCTATATTTTGCTTTGTACGGACGGGCTGGTCAACACAGTCACGGATCAGGAAATGCTGTTTGAGATCATCCACGGCGATAATCAGGAGACCTGTCTGAAGCGTCTGCTGGAGATCGCTAAAAATCAGGGGGCGCCGGATAATGTAACGGCAGTCCTCATGCAGAAATTATAAGAGAGGGGGAGACAAATGGACCAATATATCGGAAAAATGCTGGATAACCGCTATGAAATTCTGGAGCGCATCGGCACCGGCGGCATGGCGGTGGTCTATAAGGCCAAATGTCACCGCCTCAACCGTCTGGTTGCAATCAAAATACTGAAAAGCGATCTGGCACAGAATGAAGAATTCCGCCGCAGATTTAACGCGGAATCTCAGGCGGTAGCGCAGTTGTCTCACCCCAATATCGTATCCGTGTACGATGTGTCCCGGGGCGGCGATACCGAATACATCGTGATGGAACTCATCGATGGCATCACGCTGAAGCAGTATATGGAAAAGCGGGGCCAATTGAACTGGCGTGAGTCTCTGCATTTCATTACGCAGATCATGCGCGGTCTCAGTCACGCCCACAGCCGGGGCATTATTCACCGGGATATCAAGCCGCAGAACATCATGGTCCTGCGGGACGGGAGTGTAAAGGTCGCCGATTTCGGCATTGCTTGCCTTGCGGATTCCGCGCAGACTATGACGCAGGAGGCACTTGGCTCCGTTCATTATATTTCCCCGGAGCAGGCCAGAGGTGACCGGCCAGATGCCCGCAGCGACATTTATTCTTCCGGCGTTGTGCTCTACGAGATGCTGACCGGACGCCTGCCCTTTGAGGGTGAATCCGCTGTATCTGTAGCGATTCAGCACCTCAGCTCGATTCCGCTGGCTCCCAGGGAGATCAATCCCGACATCCCGGAGCAGCTTGAGCTGATCTGCATGAAGGCGATGGCGCCGGATCTTGAGCACCGCTATCAGTCCGCAGACGCCATGATCGCGGATTTGGAGGCGTTTCGCAAGAACCCGGATGTTGAGATGAAGTTTGACCTATCCGACCTGCGGCCCGAGGAAACGGACGAGCCCACCCGGCCCATCCGCACGGTCAGCGGCCATACGGTGACGGTTCCGGTGCGGACAGCAGAGAAAAGCCATGTGCGTCGGAGTGAGGACGATGACGAATCCCCGGCTTCCGGCGGAAAGCGGACGGTGCTGATCGGCGCGGTTGTCATTGCCGCCCTCACCGTGGTATTCCTGCTGTTCAAGAGCATTTTAGGCTCCTTCAGCGCGCCGGCAGTGGATCAATATCAGGTGCCGAATGTGCTGGGGATGACCATTGAGGAGGCCGAGAATGACCCGCGGGTAAAGGGAATTTTTGAGATTGAAAAGGCCGGCTCGGGCTCCAGCGAGGAATATGCCGAAGGGCAGATCATGAAGCAGAGTCCTGATTCCGATGAAACACGGAAGGGCAGCCAGCTTGTGATTCAGGTCTGGGTCAGTGCCGGTGAGGAAACCGGTGAAATGCCGAAGCTGGAAAATAAATCCGAGCAGGACGCCCGCATTTTGCTGGAAAAGCTGAATAAGCAGTATAATCTGGATTTAACGGTGGAGGTGCCGGAGGACCAGCAGCGGTTTTCCGATGAGATCACGGTCGGCTATGTGATTGAGACGAAGCCTGCCGAGGGTGAAACACTGCGGAAGGGCGATACCGTCACGCTGATTATCAGCAAGGGGCCGGAGACAACACCGGTCACGGTACCAAAGTTTGTGGGCCTGAATATTGACGAGACACTGGCGCAGCTCAGCAGTTACGGCCTGACCTGCACGGCCGCGGATGTTGAGGTAGTGGACAGTGATAAGCCCGGCGGGCAGATCGTTTGGCAGAGCTTGGAGCCGACCTCCAAGGTGGATGAGTGGACAACGATTAAATTTCAGGTCAGTGCGGGACTTGCCAACAGCTCTCTGCCCATTACACTGGAGCTGCCGCAGGACGGTGGGGACGTTGTAGAGGTCAAAATCTATGTGGGAGACGAGCCGAACCCGCAGTACAACGAAACGGTTCGGGCCTCTGACGGAACGGTCAGCACAACGCTGTCCGGTACAGGAAAGAAAATGGTGAAGGTCTACTTTGACGGTGTTTTGGACCAGAAGCAGTCCTACGAGCGGACGTTTGGTTAAGCGATGATGACAGGACGGATTCAAAAGGCCCTGAGCGGGTTCTATTATGTGGATACCGGTGCGGAGATTGTTACCTGCCGGGCCAGAGGGAAGTTCCGCAAGGAGGGACTCTCCCCGCTGGTAGGAGATCGGGTAGAGCTGCGGGAGCTTGGAAACGGAGAGGGTTTCATTGAGCGTATTCTGCCGCGAAAAAACGAGTTTGCGCGGCCCGCTGTTGCCAATATTGATCAGTTGGTCATCATTGCTTCAGCAGCCATTCCCAAAACGGACCCGTTTCTGATTGACCGGGTAGCGGCCATCGCCGAGCTGAAGGGCTGTGATGTGACCGTATTGCTGAACAAGTGCGATTTGGACCCGGCGGAGGAGCTGTACGGTATTTATAGTGCTGCTGGGTTCCAAACACTGCGTATCAGCGCGGAAACAGGAGAGGGGTTGGATAAGCTGACTCCGTTGATAACTGGGAAGTTATCTGCCTTTACAGGTAATTCCGGCGTGGGAAAATCCAGCATCTTAAATGCGCTTGAGCCGGATTTTCAGCTCAAAACGGGAGAAATCAGCACTGCGCTGGGGCGCGGCCGCCATACAACGCGCCATGTGGAGCTGTTCCGGCTTAGCTGTGGGGCAGAGGTAGTGGATTCTCCGGGCTTTTCCTCCTTTGAGACGGAGGAACTGAATATGGAGCTGAAGCAGCACTTGCCGGAGACCTTCCGGGAGTTCCGGCCATATCTGGGAAAATGCCGCTTTCTGGATTGCAGTCATACCCGGGAGCAGGGATGTGCTGTGCTGGACGCGCTGAAGGCCGGGAATATCCAGGCCAGCCGCCACCGCAGCTATCTGCGGCTTTATGAGGAACTGAAGCCCTTGCGGGATTGGCAGGAAAAGCGCAGAAAATAAATGGTAAAAGAAGCGGGAGGTGTACAGCACCTCCCGCTTCTTTTATTGTCTGAACCACGGACAGGCATAGTGTATATACTGGCCTGTAAGGAAAGGAGGCGTGGCTGAATGTTTCGGGGCGGGCGGAACTGCATCATAAGCATTTTTGCCGTTTCCATGGGGGCAGGTATCCTGATCGCGGCGATTTTTCCCACGGGATTGCTGATGTTTCTGGTTGCAACGCTGCTGATTGCCAGCGGCTGCGCCTGTTGGCGGCGGTAGAAGGGAGGAGCATTTATGAACATTGTGGTATGGAAAGCACCGAAGGCGATGTGCGGCCTGCTGAGAAAGCTGTTCAAAATCCCGGCATAACGAAGTAGAGCGGTTCATAAAATGCAGTGAAACGCAATGAACAGGAAAGGAAGGGTCGCAATATGGAGCTGGAGCTGAAAAAGGAGTGTCTTGACGTATTTGAAGCGGGGGACCGGCAAACGCTGACGCAGGAGGAGACCGCGGAGACTATCGTGCCGGATTACTGCCCGGATATTGCCAGAATTATATCCGCAGAGGGCTGTGTCTACCTGCATGGGGCGGAACCGTCCGGGACATCCGGCACCGTTCGGGTAACGGTGCTCTATACGCCGGAGGGAGAGAGCGGTGTGCGGACGTTGGAATTTGCAATGCCATTTTCCGTGCAGGGAAGCGATATGGATGACTGTGTTCATGTTGCGGCGGAAACGGAAATCGAATTGCTGGAAAGCCGGATGCTGAACCCGCGAAAGCTGTTTACCCGCTGCAAGTTGGTGACCACGATAGTCGGGTATCGTAAGGCATCGCTGAATATTTCCGAAAATGCGGAGACGCCCCCGGAGCTTCAGGTAGAGCGGCGCTGCTGCGCTCAGCCTGTCTGTGTGCTGCGCCGAATCGAAGAGAAAAACCTGACCTTTTCGGAAACCATGTCGCTGTCCTTAGGCCGGGAGGGCGCGTCAGAGCTGCTTCACAGCCGTGCGTTCGGCACGGTAACAGAGGTAAAACTCGTTGGCAACAAGCTGATTTTCAAGGGTGTTTTCACTGTCAGTGTATTGTACCGCGCCACAGATGACCGTTTGTGCGCGGCTTCCTCGGAGCTGCCGTTTTCACAGATCATGGAGGTCGATTCGACCGGTGACGGGGCGATGGCCTCTGTATGCCTGCAGGTCACCGGTGTGGATGTTCAGATCGATTCCGACGATGATGAGGGGCGGCAGTTGGCGGTCACGCTGTATTATCATGCCATGGCCTTTTTGCGGGAAAATCGGGAGCTTACGCTGCTGACGGATTTATATTCCACGGCCTACGAACTCCGCTATCAGCCGCTACAACTGACGCTGTGCACGTTGTATGACCATACGGTCCGGCGTCAGACGGTCCGCGAGGTGCTGGAGGTAGGCGTGGAGGCGGAAACGCTGCTGTATCTTTATGCGGACTGCGGTGCGGTGTCTGTCAGCCGGGAGGGAGAGACAACGCTGCTGCGGACAGCCGTTACCGTCCGGGCACTGTATCTGGACGAAGGCGGCGCCTGCTTGTCGGCCGAGCGCTGCATAGATGTGAACTGTCCTGTGGAACTGCCCCGTGACTGCACAGTCACGGCCCGGGCAGTCTGCGCCGAGGAGGTGCAGGGTACGTTGGGTGAACGGGGGATTGAGGTGCGCTTCCCGGTGGATTTCCATGTGGAAGCCTTCTGCCGCTGTCAGCGCTCCTGTATTGCCTCTGCCGAGCTGGATGAGAGTACGCCAAAAAACCTCAACGGAGCACCATCGCTGATTTTGCGCTGTGTCGGAAAGCAGGAGTCGGCATGGGAGGTGGCGAAGCGCTACAACACCACCATCGGTGATATTCTCTCCGCAAACCGATTGGAAAAGGAGGCGGACATTCCCTGCGAACGGCTGCTGCTGATACCGAGAAAACGGACATAATATAAAACAGGCAGCACATTTTGTGCTGCCTGTTTGCTTTTTAATTATTTTCGGAAAAGCGTGAAAGGAATTGCTGCGTCCGAAGCTCCTGCGGATGGTCGATGACCTGATGAGGATCGCCCTGTTCCACGATAAAGCCGCCATCCATAAAGATGACCTGATCCGCCACATCCCGTGCAAAGGCCATTTCGTGAGTGACGATGATCATGGTGGTTTTTTGCTCGGCAAGTCCCCGGATGACCTTCAGAACCTCGCCGGTCAGCTCCGGGTCCAGCGCAGAGGTCGGCTCATCAAAGCAGAGAATGTCCGGGTGCAGTGCCAAGGCCCGTGCAATGGCTACCCGCTGCTGCTGGCCGCCGGAGAGCTGATGCGGATAGTGATTTGCGCGGTCGGCAAGTCCCATCTGGGACAGCAACTCCATTCCGGCGGAGCGGATATCCTCGCGGCTTTCACCGTTGTTTTTTGCCATGAGCTCCCGGGCCAGCGTTACATTTTCAAGAGCCGTGTATTGCGGGAAAAGATTGAAGGACTGAAAGACCATTCCGAAATGGAGCCGCTTTTTCCGAATCTCGGCCTCGGACTGCGCTTGGCGGTCAGAGGCATCAAACAGTACCTCATTTTGCACAGTGATTGTCCCGGTGTCCGGTGTTTCCAGAAAATTAAGGCAGCGCAGCAGCGTTGTCTTTCCGCTGCCGGAGGAGCCGATGATAGACAATGCCTGCCCCTGTTCCAAGGAAAAGCTGATGTCATTGAGGACCTTTGTGTTATTGAAATGCTTCTCCAAATGCTGAACCGTCAGAATTGACATAGCGCGAAGCCTCCCTTACTTAAAGTAGCTGAGCTTGCGCTCAATAAAGCTGAACAGAATTGTCAGCACACCGACAAATGCCAAGTAAAATACAGCGGTGTAGAAAAGCGGCCATGTAATGCCTTTAGACTTCATAAACGCCTCACCGGCCATGGTGATCTCCGTAACGGCAATGACCCGGGCGAGGGAGGTATCCTTGACCAGCGTAATGATCTCGTTGGACATGGGCGGCACAACCCGCTTGACCATCTGCAAAAGCGTGATCTTGAAGAAAATCTGGCGCTTGGTGAGGCCCAAAACCTCACCGGCCTCCCGTTGTCCGGCAGGGACGCCCTCAATGCCACCCCGGTAGATCACAGAGAAATAGCAGGCGTAATTGATGATAAAGGCCAGTGCACAGGCAAACATACGTCCGTTGCTGAAAACGTTCCACGGATTGTGGTCAAACCACAGGCCGGGGCCGTAAAAGATGATGATAAGCTGCAGCACCAGCGGCGTTCCGCGGATGACCCAGACGATTACATTGGTCAGGGCGCGAATGGGCTTTACCTCTGAAAGCCAGCGGGTAAAGCGTCCCATGGGCCGCTGCCCGTAAGACAGGAAGCGGAAAGGGGCCCATTTGCTCATGGAGCCGAAGGCGATAGGCAATCCCAAGGGGAGGCCGAAAAGTAGCGTCAGAAAAAAGAGCTTTGCGGCCTCACCGCAGCCGCGCAGAATAGAAAGTGTGACGGTCCAGAACATGAGATGTATTCTCCTCTAAATTATAATCAGCGGGGAAGGCGAGAAAGCCACCGAAAGGCAGAGAGCATACACTCTCTGCCTTTTTATGTAATGTGTGGGATCGTTTCCGTTACTTGGTCACAACAACCTGTGCGTTGTTGCAGTAGGCGTTGGAGCACTCCATGGTCTCCTGAACGGCGTCTGTGAGGGTCATGCCGTTCCACACCACATCGATGTTTTTGCTGTTCAGCTCAAAGACCTTGTTGTCCCAGTTGATGACAACGAATTCAGGCGTCACGCCCAGCTTTTCAGCTACCAGCTTGGCAAGATCGGCGTCAAAGCCGATCCAGTTACCGTCGGCATCCTGATAATCCATGGGCTCAAATTCGGTGATGCCGATGACCAACGTGCCCTTATCCTTGATGTACTGCACATCGCTGTCGGTCTCGGAAGCAGTAAATTCAGAGGTGGGCTGCTCAACGAGCGCGGCCTGCACGCCATAGGTTTCGGCAATGGTTTGCAGCGTACCGTCGGCATAAGCGTCCGCCAGAACGGAATTGATAAAGGAGGCGAGGTCGCTGCCCTTGCGGCAGCCGACGCCGTACAGCTCCTCGGTGAGCTTCTGGTCGGTGACGGTCAAATTGGGATAGCTGGTTCCTTCGCCTACCATGGCGCCGGCCATCAGAGAGTCGATGATCGCGGCATCCGCCGTACCGGCCTGTACCTCCATCAGTGCCTTGGCCTGAGAGTCTACGGAAACGGTTTTGAAGCCGTTTTCACCGGCAACCTCCTCACCGGCGGAACCGGCCTCCACTGCATAGGTCAGATCGGTAATTTCAGTAGAGGTGGTGGAATCGGCGGCAGGAGCGTCCGTTTTGGCACCGCAGGCGGCCAGAGACAAAACCATCATAGCCGAAAGAATGAAAGCAGTCAACTTTTTCATGTGTTTTTCCTCCAATTTTGTTGTTCGATTTATTATAGTAGTAGTTTACCATGGTAAATTGATAATGTAAAGAAGCAAGAGGAATAAATTGTGCTGAAAACCGCGATGCACATTTGTCTGATATGAACAAAGGGAGACGGGCTGACATACTTTTTACTGCTGGGACATAGACTGGAGCAAGACTATGGAGTGCGAAAAGGACGGGATGCTATGAATACCTCGATCTATCAAAATATTGCCACCCGCACCGCCGGGGATATTTATATCGGTGTTGTGGGGCCGGTGCGAACAGGAAAGTCCACCTTTATCAAGCGGTTCATGGAAACACAGATCATTCCCAGCATCGACAATGTTTACCGCAAGGAGCGGGCCCGGGATGAGCTGCCGCAGAGCGGCTCTGGCCGGACTGTTATGACAGCGGAGCCGAAGTTTGTGCCGGAGGAGGCAGTGCAGCTTCAGTTGGATGGCGGCGCGGCCTTTTCTGTCCGCCTTATCGACTGTGTCGGCTACATGGTCCCGGGGGCCCTGGGGCAGATGGAGGAGGACCAGCCCCGCATGGTGACAACACCGTGGTATGACCATCCGATTCCCATGACCGAGGCTGCTGAGATCGGAACGCGGAGGGTCATCACCGAGCACGCCACCATTGGCATTGTCATTACAACGGATGGAAGCATCTCAGATATTCCACGGGAGGACTATCTGGAGGCAGAGGAGCGGGTGATTCGGGAACTGCAGGAGATCGGCAAGCCGTTCATCGTTTTACTGAACTGCGTGGACCCAAAATCCGACCGCGCACAGGACATCGCGTTGGATATTGCCGGACGGTACGGAGTCAAGTGTGTGCCGGTGAATTGCCTTCAACTGGACGAGGAGGCTGTGAGCGAGCTTTTAAAGGCGGTGCTTTATGAATTTCCCATGCAGGAGCTGGATATTTTCCTGCCATCGTGGGTAGACGCGCTGCCGGGAGACCATCCTCTGAAGGACGGATTGTATGAGGCCATCCGGCAGAGCACCACGGAGCTGCGGCATATCCGGGAAATCAGCAGCGCGGTCAAGCAATTAGGCGAGGACGAAAATATCCGTGAGGCGGCGATTTCGTCTATTGATCTTGGCACCGGCGTCGCAGCTATTCAAATCAGCCTGCCCCGGGAGCGGTTCTACCAAACGCTGTCCGAGCAGTCCGGCTTTGATGTGTCGGATGACGGAGACTTGATGAGCCTGCTGAGTACGCTGGCCGGCGTCAAGGCGGAGTATGATAAGGTAGCGGGGGCCCTGAAGGACGTCCGGGAAACGGGATACGGAATCGTAGTCCCCGGCATTGATGAGCTGAAGCTGGAGGAGCCGGAGATCATGAAGCAGGGAGGACGGTACGGCGTCCGCTTGAAGGCCAGCGCACCAAGCATACACATGCAAGACAGCAAACAGAAGTTTCAAAATCACCAGTCGGCAGAATGGCAGAGTGTTTCTGGTGGATGCTGTAGTTGTGGTATGAGAGTACGGAATCGCCATAGAGCAAGAGGGGCAATTGGCAGAGTGCTCTACCATATCCCAGTGCGGTCGGAATATTCAGATAGTGGGGCGGTTTCGTGAAAATATGGAGGGATCGGATGGATACATTACAGGAAAACAGCGTTATGTTACATATCAACGAGTGTCTGTACCGAAAGGGAATCATCAATGAAGTGCTTTATAATCACGCAAAGGCTGTGATTGTGAAGCGTAGATAGTGAGGAATAGATTCCAAAAAGACAGCAGAGGCGGTGTATCGGTTTGATACACTGCCTCTGTCTGCTTGTTTATTTTTTGTACAGCTACGTTTGTTTCACTTTGCCATTTTATATGCAGCCGTAGGCAACGCCTATAGAAAAGCCTGCCGTCCGGTAACAGGCGGCAGGCTCATATTTGCCGGAAAGAGGAATCAGCCGATAACCTTCAGTGCGCGACACGCCAGAGCGGCGCTTTGGCCGCGGGTCACGTTGACGCCGAGGTTCAGCAGCCCATCGGCGGTGCCCTTCAGAATGCCGTTCTGCACGGCCCACAGCACCGCATTCAGTGCCTCACCGGGAACATTGGCGGCGTCTTTGAAGTGGCTGAGGTCCACGCTGACGTCCGAGGCAGGGGAACCGGCAGCGACATACAGCGCCAGAAGGACCTGCATTCTGGTAGCGGACTTATCGCCGGTGGCAAGGCCACGCTCAGCAGCCCATTCCAGACCAGCCTGATAGTTGTCCACGCTGACCGCGCCGCAGATACGGCCCGCCACGTTGGAGATTTGGTTTAGTGTCACGCCGCTGTAGAGGTCAAAGACCGTTTCGCTCCGGCCGACCATGATCTCCCGTGCGCTCATGGAGGCAATCTCATTGTAGAAGGTGCTGCCGACAGGGACATCCACAAACGTCTTGGCATTGTCGATGATCTTCACATTGGTATCGCCGTTGAGCTTCAGCTCCACGCCGTTTTCCGTGACAACGGAGGTGGGGACAAGGGTCTCATTGCCCTTGCTGTCCACGATGACAGCCACAGCGCCGGGGGTGACCTTTTCCACAGGAATTTCCACCTTCACCGTAGTGTTGGAGGGGACGGTGATCTTCACAGTGGGGGCGTCCTTCGTGTTCTTTTCCATGGGGACCTCCACCGGTAGCGTCATGGAATCGCCGGTCTTATTAGCTTCTTTGGCATCTGCGGTGGACACGGAAGCGCTAATGCTGGTGATGTTGCCGCTCTTGTCGGTCACAGTGGTGCCAGTGGTGCCGCCGGAGGTCTTGTTCGTCTCAGTGACGGTGCCGTTCTTCTTGGTCTCAACAGTAGAGGTGGAACCATCGGTACGCTTCGTGGTCTCCGTCACGGTGCCGGTGGACTTATTGGTCACAGTGGTTGTGGTGGAACCGTCGGAGTTCTTCTTGGTGGTTGTGGTGGTGTTGCTGGAGGAGCCGGAGGAGTGAGACCCGCCGGAGCTGCCGGATGCCTCACGTTCAAGCGTTACTGTGATTTCGCCGGGAGCAGTGGCCGTACCACTCTTGGAAACATAGCCGGAGGCGGAAACGGTGTACTCATAGGTATAGGCAGTATTCAAGGTATAACTGCCATCAGCATTGGGTGTTACAGTGGCATTGGTAGTCTTGTTAATGACGCTTACAACCGCATTAGCGGGGGTTGTTTTGAATGTGATGGTATAATCCGTGAACTGACCCACCTTATAGGTGCCGTTGCCCATATCCTTTGCGGAATAACCGTCTTTCAAGTAAGAAGCGTCAGGCTCTGTGGAGAATGTACCGCCGGAGATGAATTTGTATGCTTCAGTTTTGCCCTCTGTTGCATAAGTTGCAACCGCCTTGGCATTTTTGCTCGTGATGGTAGCATTCTGGATGGAAACGGTAGAGGACCCATAGGGGTAATCGCAGGATTCGATTGCGAGGCCATCGCCGGTACTGTTCCAGCCATTACCGTTGTGCTCAAAATTGCTTTTAGCACCTGTTCCGCTGATCGTACCGCCGGTAATCGTCAGCTTGCCGCCCTTAGCAGCAACGCCGGTATCACCAGAAATGGTTCCGCCGCTGATTTCAAAAGTGCCAGCAGGAACGTACACGCCAACATTGCCGCCAGTTAACGTGCCCTCTGTGATCTTTAAAGCAGTACCGTTAGAAAAATTTTCTCCATTGGCAGAGCCGTTTGTAGAAACAGCGGCACTCTGCGCTGCGGTGATCGTGCCGCCATTGATTTCAACCTTAGCTGTGTCGAAAGCAGTGATTCCATAATAGACGCCATTTGCATCGATTGTGCTATTATTGAAAATCAACGTGCCGGTGTTCCATGCGGAAAGTAAGCCCCGTGCCGTTTCAGATGCGGTTCCGGTAAACTTACCATCGCCGGTCACGGTAACGATACCACTCTGGACGACCAGAACCGTTTGACCGTTTTCACTGGCGGTAACCGTTTTTCCGTTCATATCAATGGTAAAGTTTTTCCCGTCATTTGCAATGACTTGATTACTATTGAAATCATTCAGCAGGGTGATGGTCTCACCATCCTGAACGGCTGAGACAGCATCAGCCAGAGTGGCATACGTCTTGTTCCCAACCTGGGCAACAGGGTCGGTAACATCTGTACCGGTCTGGCCACCTTTGTAAGCAACGCCTGCAACGGGCTTGACCTTTATGTTGTTACCAGTACCATCCTTAGTAGAAATGTAAAGGTTCTCGATCGTGCCGCCGTTATAGGTAAATGCACCGCCATAGCCGCTATCATATTCCACACACAGGTTCGTGACTTCGCCGCCGGTCATCGTAAAGCCGCCGGGATTATTGGCAGACCACTCATTAGCATTGACAAAAATATTGCCGATGGTGCCGCCGTTGATAGCGGTCAGAGCGCCGTTAGCGTTTGCGCCAATCCACAGGTCGGCCGCGTACTTCGTATAGCTGTTCTGCCAAGCATTGCCAACTTCATTGCCGGTAATAGAACCGGAGTTCATCTCAAATTGAGAGTTGCTGGTCATATAGACACCGGCAACATAGGTACTGGTCTTGCCGCCGGTAATAATTGCGCCGTTCACAATGACCTTACCTGCGTTACAATAGACCACAGCGCCATGCTTCTTTGCGTCCAGAGTGATTGCGCCCAGCGTCAGGGTTTTGTCCGCAGTTTCCAAATCCACCAGACTAAAGCCCTTAAACGCATCGGACGCAACAATAGAACCGCCAGTCAGGGACACCGTGTTCTTGATAACCAGCGGTGCGTCGATGGCGATTTCGCCAGAAACCGTGATGGTATCGCCGTCGCTTGCATTGTTGATTGCATTAACAAGCTCTTCAGAAGTGCTGATAGTTTTTTCAGCCTGTGTGACCAACATAACTTCGCCGTTTGCCTCCTGCGGAACAGCTTCGTCCTCCGTCTCCCGCGGCTCGGCCACCGTTTCCACGGCGGGCTTATCGTCCGACTCGTCCGCCGGAGCTTCCTCTGCCAGTGCTGCTGTCGGAAGCAGTGACAGCGCAAGAGAAAGCGCCAGCAAGACTGACAAAAATTTCCGTTTCATGAAAAGACTCCTCCCAAAATATTTTTCATACTTTTCTGCGAAAAGCATGAGCGGTCCATGGACTGCTATTCTCCCTCTCCTTAAATTGTAATAAAAAGAGGGGGCTGTCTATAGCCCCATTCTGCATCGGATTTTTCCAAAAGCAAGGGACGTTCGATTTTTTCAGCACCATTTTAATAAAAAGTTAAAAATTCCCGGCATATCGGTGTTTTTTCGGAAAAGGGACCTTATGCGCTTTGGGTAGAGGAACATATCCAGTTGTTCAGCTCCACATTTATACACGATTCAAGGCCTCTACGAGTAAAAGCTCCCCAATCCTGACGGAGAAGGGAGCTTTTACATTTAAGCCACGGTGTTTACTTTGTCGATTTCATGCTGCCGATAGAGCTCCTATCAACGAAAATATCTATCGGACAATTCAGCCATCCATAATTTCATCCAAAATGGCGGCCACATGGATTTTTACGGTGTCCAAGCAAGGAACAGGCGAAATATTGTCATTGAGGATCAATGGCAATTCTGTACAGCCCAGTACCAATCCCTGAATCCCGCTTTCCTTTGCCATCTGCTCTGCGATAGATACCAAACGTGATTGTGTTTCGGGCAGGACTTTTTCATAAACCAATTCCTCGTAAATCTTTCCATGAATGAAATCCATGTCATCTTCGTTTGGAATCTCCACTTCAATGCCGCGCTTACGAAAAGCCGTTTTGAAAAACTCGTTTTTCATTGTGAAACCGGTGCCGAGAAGCCCCACCTTTTTATAGCCGCGCCGTGCGGCTTCCTGTGCTGTAGCTTCCACAATGCTGATCAACGGAATGGGGCTGCGGGCCTGTACTTGGTCGAAAATCAAATGCGCGGTGTTAGCGGTGAGTACGGCAAAGTCCGCGCCGCTGGCAGCCAATCTCTGAATAGGGGCCAGTGTAAAATCCACTAACTCATCGTAGCGTTTTTGGTCGCACAGTTCTACCCACTTAAATAAATCAATACTCTCAATTGACATATCGGGGAAGAAGTCACGCCCAACCCGCTTCTGTACGCCATATACAATATCGTGATAGTAGGAGATTGTAGATTCAGGGCCGATGCCTCCTACAAGGCCAACTTTTTTCATAATAATGCCTCCATTGAATTACTGTTCGTCGGATTTTTCCAGCATGGGATACGCCCCTTTACCAGAAGCCTTGACAATCACAGCGCCCACGATAAAGCCGATAATGCAGGGCAGCAGCCATGCAAATCCATAGGAGGACAGCGGCAATGCCGCGTACAAGGACTCCAGCGCAGGAATATGAATGTTCGTAATATTGCTGCCATTCATAGTAACAACAGCTTCATAGATGCCGATTAAGCTGGACATCAGGACAGTGCCCTTCCATGCACCGTGATTGGGCACCAGTTTTCTGGCGCAGCCCAACAGGGTAAGAACGATCGCAATGGGATAAATCAGGACAAACACAGGGTAAGTATATGTGATAACCTTTGCAACACCCATGGTAGCCAGCAGGAAACCGAGCACATCGTAAATCAAAATACAGGTCTTGAGTTTCAGTTTGCCATGCGTTAATGTTTCCGTCAGCTGAGCAATGGTAGTAATGACACCAATGGTAGTGGTCAGGCAGGCCAGTAAAATTCCAACACCCAGAGCAGCGGTTCCAACGCGTCCGATACATTTTTCCACCAGAGCGACCAGCAGGGCAGTTTGATCCATAGAGGAATCAAACATACCGGAGCCGGTAGCACCTAAATACAGCAGACCGCCATAAACAATCAGCAAACCAATTAGCGCAACGATGGCAGCTTTTGTAACGGCCTTGGTGCGTGCAGACTTTTCTTCATAGCCTTTAGACTTAATGGAAGCAATGAAAGTACCTGCAATCACGATGCCAACAGCTACATCGCCGGTCTGATAGCCCTGCAAAAAGCCGTAAGTAAAATTGCCGGTGTGGCCGGTGTCAACCGGCGTACCGATAGGGGCAAATACAGATGCGGCCACAATGACTAACAGAATAACCAGAAGGAACGGCGTGAGATACTTGCCGATAATGTCAATAAACGAGGATTTGCGAGTGGTGAAAATCCATACCAGAACATAGTAGCACAGCAGCCCGATAAGCTGGGCCACTCGATTTCCCTGTAATATGGGGAATACGCTGAACAGGCCCGTTTCAATTCCAACACCGCCTTGACGGGGAATGCCGCAGGTTAGAATAAAAATTACGAAAAATACCATATAGGCACTACAAAACCAGCCTGATACGGGGCGGCACAGCTGTTCAAATCTACCGCCCATGTTATCCACAGCAACAATAGTAGCAATCGGCAGTAGAATACCTGACAGCATCAAGCCCATAATAGCAGCTGGCCATCCGCTGCCGGATACTACGCCAACTAACGGGGGAAAAATCAGATTGCCTGCCCCAAAGAACACTGCAAACAGTGCAAATCCGACCACAAGGGCATCTTTTGTTTTTTTACTCATACATGGTCCCTCCTCAATTATCTCTTGATGTCCATTGAGCTTCTTGGCGCGCCTTTATTGTGAAGCTCTTTCTGTTTGTTACTCTATCATGACCATAATCCTGCTGTAACTGGAATATTTTTTTGAGTTTTCAGAAGATTTTAAGATACTCTGTCAAAACGCTTTTTTTCATGTATACTGTACTATGGTAAGATTTAAAATGCTTATGTGGAATAAAATGGGGAGGGTGAACTCATGTGTAGATCAGCGTCTCTTTTTACATTTTGTATTCAAGGTTGGCAGGGGAAGCTGCCTTGTATGCTGTATTCCGCTGGAACCGATCAAGACTACCCTACAATTATTTTTGCCCATGGCTTTCCGGGACATGAAAAGAACGCAGCCCTTGCTCAGCTATTGCGAAAAGCAGGCTTTCATGTTCTGATCTTCTATTATGGCGGCTCATGGGGCAGTGAGGGGGTGTTTTCTTTCGCCGGAAGCATTCGGGATACTTTGGCCGTAATTGATTACCTGATGGCAGATACGAACTATCATATTGATAGGCGTCATATCTTTCTTCTTGGACATAGCTATGGTGCTCCGGTGATTGCCCGCGCCATGGAGCAGCGTCCATCCATCTTTGGAGGCATTTTTTTAATGCCCTATGACCTTGGCAGGGCCTATCTGATGAGTCGAACAAACAGTAAGGTATCAAAGGGCTTAATGCAGCTCTTACAAGAGGGAGCTGAAATATTACCGGATACTTCCAGTGAGCAGCTTTATCAGGAAATACAAAAACAGCCCGATAATTATTCTTATTTTCCCATGGTTAAATTTCTCTCACAAAAGCCAATTTACTGGGCCAGCTGCAAGAATGATGAGCAAGCTCCGGAAAATGTTCATACCCGTCCTTTTATGGAGCTCCTGAAGAAATATCCCCGTAATCGCATTTTGTGGCACAGCTATGACACAGATCACTATTTTTCCGATATGCAGGAGCGTTTGGCACGTGAAATCGCCTGCTTTATCGAAAAAACGATGGAGCAGGAGGGCACTTCGTGGTTAGAGCCATCAGTGTTTCGGGAACGGTTATGCCAAATGATTGCCACAGAGTTTCAAACGATAACCAGCAGTCAGGCGGCATCGCGATTCCATATTAGTGAGCCTTATTTTTGTTCCATTGTGAAAAAATCTACCGGGACAACTTTCAGTGCACTTCTTTTAAAGCAGCGCATGAGTCTTGCGGTTCAACTTTTAGAAACCGGGGCTATGCCAGTCACAGCAATCGCAGAATATCTTGGCTACAGTGACCCAGCCTATTTTGAAAAAGTATTTAAAAAATATTATCAGCAGTCACCTTCGGACTTTCGGCGTGTTGATACCGAAGCAGCAAATGCTTTACTTAATTCTACTTCCTAATATTTGCAGGCTACAAAAGGCACCCATACTACTGAAAAAGTCTTACCCTCCCAGCTTGTGTACTGGGAGGGTAAGACTTTTATGCGCCGCTAACTTTGGTAGTTACATTTAATGCTTACATTACAACTGCACAAGCAGTTTTTTCAGCGTATCCGGATGCATAGCCGGTGTATCCTTTAATGGAAACTCCAGACCGAGCTGTTCGTATTTTTCTATGCACAGCTTGTGGAACGGTAAAAATTCCAGTTTTTCAAAATTGGGATAGCTTTCCGCCATGGCTTTTATACGGCGCAGATGGTCAAGGCTATCAGTCAGTCCCGGAACAACCACATGGCGAATCCACAGCGGAATATTTTTTGTTGCAGTTAGCTGCAAAAAGCACTTGACTTGGTCAAAATCCGCTCGGCAGTTTTTAAGATAATCGGTTCTCGTGAGGAATTTCAAATCGCACAGCACCAAATCGGTATGTATGAGAACCTTTTCCGCCTGAACAAGATTGCATACACCGGAGGTATCTAATGCAGTGTGTACACCGTGCTCGTGCAGCTTGGCGAAAAACTCTGCGACAAATTCCGCCTGCATCAGTGGTTCTCCACCTGTTACCGTCACACCGCCGCCGTTTTTCCAGTACGGTTGAAACCGCAGCGCTTTGCATACCAGTTCATCTACATTAGCCGGTGTGCCGCCCTCGGTCCGCCATGTGTCGGGATTGTGACAATACACGCACCGCAGCGGGCAGCCCTGCATAAACACCACATAGCGTACACCGGGTCCGTCCACCGCTCCAAGGGACTGAATAGAATGAATGTTTCCAATCATTGTATGCCGATTTCCTTTCATTGCATCAGGAAGGAGCGGGAGCATCCACAAGAGGGAATGGCCGTTCACTTCGTAAGCGAAAAATCAGATGGCCTCATGGAAGGTACGCGAAATGACCTCTCTTTGCTGCTCATGACTCAACTTATAGAAGTTCACTGCATAGCCGGAAACGCGGATGGTCAGGTTCGGGTATTGCTCCGGATGCTCGTAAGCCGCCAGCAGCGTTTCACGGTTGAGTACGTTTACATTCAGGTGATGTGCATTTTGCGCGAAGTAGCCGCCCATGATGGCAACCAGATTGTTCACCTGCTCCTCACTGGTCTTGCCAAGGGCTCCCGGTGTGATGGAGAATGTGTTGGAGATACCATCGCGGCAGTAGGTGTAACTTAACTTTGCCACCGAATTCAGCGATGCCAGTGCGCCGGAAACATCACGTCCGCTCATCGGGTTTGCCCCTGGTGCCAACGGTTCGCCATGACGTCGGCCATCCGGCGTATTACCAGTCTTTTTACCGTACATGACGTTGGAGGTGATAGTCAGGATAGACAGTGTGTGGATCGCGTTGCGATACAAAGGGAACTGCGTGAGCACCTGATAGAATTTCTCTACCTGCTCACAGGCAATCTGATCCACACGATCATCATCGTTGCCGAACTTTGGGAAATCCCCATCAATCTCAAAATCGACGATGATACCGTTCTCTGGATTGCGGATGGGCTTTACCTTGGCATATTTGATTGCGGAGAGAGAATCTGCCATACAGCTCATGCCCGCAATGCCGAATGCCATCAAGCGGCGGACTTTGGTATCATGCAGTGCCATCTGGCTTTTCTCGTAAGCATACTTGTCATGCATATAGTGGATGGTGTTCATCGCGGAAACATAGGTTTTTGCCAGCCACGGACGGTAGATATCCATGCGGCGCAGAACTTCATTGTAATCCAGTATGTCGCCCTCCATGACGGGCATTTCAGGACCGACCTGATCAAACTTGTTCTCGTCACGGCCACCGTTAATTGCCATCATCAGCAGCTTTGCAATGTTGGCTCGTGCACCAAAGAACTGCATATCCTTGCCGACGCGCATTGCGGAAACGCAGCACGCGATAGCGTAATCATCGCCGTAGTACGGACGCATGACATCATCGTTCTCATACTGAAGCGCATCCGTGTCGATAGATACCTTTGCAGCGAACTTTTTCCAGTTCTCCGGCAGGTTTTCACTCCACAGAACAGTCAGATTGGGTTCTGCGGCAGCGTTGAGATTATATAGGGTATTCAGTATACGGTAGCTGTTTTTCGTGACCATGTGGCGGCCATCCTCACTAATACCGCCGACAGCTTCAGTGATCCACATCGGGTCGCCGCCGAACAGCTCGTTGTACTCTGGAGTACGCAGATGACGCGCCATACGCAGATGCAGCACGAAATCGTCCATGATTTCCTGCGCTTCACTCTCAGTCATCAAACCAGCTTTGATGTCGCGCTCGAAATAGATGTCGAGGAAAGTGGAGGTACGACCAAGGCTCATCGCGGCACCGTTCTGCTCCTTAATTCCAGCAAGGTATGCAAAGTAAAGCCATTGAACGGCTTCTTTGGCATTCTCTGCCGGATGGGTAATATCAAAGCCATAGGAAGCGGCCATTGTAATCATGTCATTGAGCGCCTTGATCTGGTCGCTCAGCTCCTCCGCACAGCGAATCTCTTTTTCGGTGGTGGGAACTACACCAAGAGAGCCTTTATCTTTTTGCTTTTCCTCAATTAAGCGGTTGACGCCGTACAGCGCCACACGGCGGTAGTCACCGATGATGCGCCCACGGCCGTAAGCGTCCGGCAGGCCGGTCAGCAGACCGACATGACGGGCTTCACGAACATCCTTGGTGTAAGCTGAGAATACGCCATCATTGTGGGTCTTGTGGTACTTGAACTCCTCCTCAATTTTGGGAGAAACCTCATAGCCATACTGTTTGCAGGCATCACGTACCATACGCATACCGCCAAACGGATTGCACGCGCGCTTGAGCGGCTCGTCGGTCTGAAGGCCGACAATCACTTCATTGTCCTTATCAAGATAGCCCGGACCGAATGCCGTGATGGTAATAACGTTTTCGGTGTCGATATTGCGTACACCGCCCTTTTCACGCTCCTCAACAAGCAGCTTGTCAAACTTTTCACGTAGTGCGGTGGTACGTGCGGTAGCCGGAGCGAGAAAAGCACCGTCACCGTCATAGGGGGTATAGTTTTTCTGAATAAAGTCGCGGACATTGATCTCGTTTTGCCAATCTCCGCTGTTAAAATTGTTCCATGCGTTCATATATTTTCCTCCTATTTCGATTTCGGCTGTCCTCTTTTGGGTAACAAAAAAGGACAGCATCGCATAATTTGCGACACTGCCCAGACGGTCGGCATAGAGATGCAGTTACCCTGCATCTGATTACGAAACTCCCTGCTCCCCGGTGGTTTGCAATCCACCTTGCCCGTCAGTTGCAGGAAATATGTCTTTTTTAAAATAACATACTTTTGATAAAATACGCAACTGCCGAAAGTAACAAAAAGTTTGCCCCGAAATCCTATAGAAGCTGTAGCGTCTTTTTTATTTACTCAAACGCGGAATAGAGGAAAGGTTAAACAGAGCGGAAATCACTGCACTTCTATCAAGCACAACATAGTATTATGGCTACGCTCCATTTTGAGCATTTCTTGACGCATGGCCAGCCCGGGACGCTGCAATTTCAGCATTGATTTCATCCAGCGACATATCCGCCGTGCCATTCTGCTGCGCGGCTTCACTTAGACTTTGCATGGCGCGGATCGCCCGGTCAGCTCTGCATTCCTGCTTGTGTAGCGTCATGGAAAAGGGAACACCATTTACCCACTCATACACTCAAAATTGCTTTTAAACTGATGATTTTGTAGTGAAGGGGAAATTTTCGCCATTTTGGCTTGACTTGAATAATTTTGCGATTATAAATCGCAAAATTATTGACTATTATATTTTTGCGCGATATGATGTAGCCAAATGGAGGTGGTCGAATGATTGACAGACCGACTTATACGGAAAAAATCATGGCCTACACGGATGCGCCCTTCGTGAAGATTCTGACTGGCGTGCGCCGCTGCGGAAAATCCACGATTTTGAAGATGATCATGGATAAGCTGCGGGAGCGTGGTGTGCCGACAGAGCAGATCGTCAGCTACCGCTTTGATTCCATGGAATATGAGGATATGACCGCAAGGCAGATGTATGCGGAGTTAAAAGGCCGCCTCAGCCCTAACGGAAAAACCTATTTCTTTCTGGACGAGGTACAGGAGCTCAAGGACTGGGAAAAGGTGGTCAACTCCCTGCAATCGGATTTTGATGTAGATTTGTATGTGACCGGCTCCAATTCCAGAATGATGTCCTCGGAGATCTCCACTTACCTGACCGGCCGATATGTGGCATTCCGCATTTTCACCCTGTCATTTGCGGAGTACCTTACATTCAAGCGACAGTATGCCGAGGTTGGAAATCCCCGGCAGGAGTTAGCGGACTATATCCGCCTTGGCGGCTTTCCAGCGACCCATTTGCAGAACTACTCTCAGGACGAGATTTACACTATTGTCCGTGACATTTATAACTCCACCATTTTCTCTGACATTGTAAAGCGTAATCAGGTTCGCAAGATTGACCAGTTGGAGCGAGTGGTGAAATACACTTTCAACAATGTAGGGAATACCTTCTCTGCCAAATCCATTTCGGACTATTTGAAGGCGGAGCACCGCACACTGGACAATGAAACCGTATACAGCTACCTTGAGAAGCTGGAGAAAGCCTATTTGCTCCATCGCTGTTCCCGGTATGATTTACAAGGCAAGGAACTGCTGAAAACGCAGGAAAAATTCTATCTGGCAGATACTGCTCTGCGCTACAGCGTCTTGGGCTACAATCCGGACACAGTGGCCGCAAGCTTGGAGAATGTAGTTTATCTGGAGCTGTGCCGCCGGGGGTACGCGGTGAATATCGGTAAGACGAACGATGGTGAAATCGACTTCGTGGCTACCCGGCAGAACGAAAAGCTGTATGTGCAGGTCACGGAGCGAATCTCCACCGAAAGAACCGAGCGCCGGGAGTATGATCGCCTACTGGACATTCGGGATAATTACCCTAAGTATGTGCTTCGGACAGATGACTTTGCCGGCGGCAATTATGAGGGAATCCAAACCATGCATGTGGCAGATTTCCTTTTGTCGGATGCGTTTTGATATAATTTGATATAGCGGTAATACCGCCTACGAAAGTGATTATAAAGAGAAAAATAAGGGCCGCTTTGCGGCCCTTATTTGAGACTGTCGATAAAGTGGTAAATCCTCCGCAACGGTAAGGAAGGGTGTGCGCGGGAAACCCAAGAAGGGTGTCCTGCGCCATTGAAATCCTTAGTTTTCAGAACTTTTATGAAGTTCTGAAAACTTGTTCAGCGGGGAGAAAAGACTTTTTCGACACGCTGAAATAAGGGCCGCTTTGCGGCCCTTTATTTTTTTGATGGAGGAATGTCGAGCGTGGTTTTCATTTGTCCGGTAAGCTGGTACTTTTCGATATGTTTTAAGTACCGCATAAGACAATCCTCTTGCGGAGCTGATGGTGCAGCCTCTGATTGTGGGAAGGTTTCCGGCAGTTTCAACCCTATGTAACAATATGGGGATGGCCCTTTGCGCGAGCGGTGAGGGCGTTTGTAAATGAACTTAGACTTGGAAATTTCTCTGAATTTTTTGTTGAACTGAATTTTGCTGAATTCAGTTTTTCGGCCATTCTGCGTGACTGCAAGAAACTGGCAGTAGCTTTGATAAACTTCGTGTGTGTCACAACAGCAGTCATTCTGCTTCTGGCAGAGTTGGAAGAAAGCGCGAATACACGCGGTTTCTGCTAATGGGGGAGGCGTCCGCTGCACATCAAAGGGGGCGGGATCAGAGATTTTCTGGCCTTTGAGTGTCTTAAGTTTCAGACCATAGGGGATCAATGTATTATAAATCCAAGTCGCATCGGTAGAATTAAGCTCTATAGGACGGGAGGCGGCTGACTCCGTAAGGGAGAAGTCAAGTATATGAGCCTTTAGTTCTTTTTTATGAAGATATTCCATCGTACTGCTTTTATCTGTAACACATACGATGCACAGCCGGTTATTGTAGTGTTGCAGCGGAGCAAAATCGGATTTGATGGAGATGTGCTTGCCATCAATCAGATTCTGAAGTGTTGGTAAATTACCATTAGAGGGAAGAACATCGTCCACAAGGACTGTACATTTTCCAGTGCTCTGAGCAAGGAATAGAGAATGCAGATGCGTGGGCTTTGTGATTTGATTTAATGTGGGACAAATGCGCTGTTTGGATTTAGCATAGGGTTTGAAGCTGATATGGGATGCTGTGAAACTAAGTGTTTCAGAAAGGAAAGACTGTAGTGCTGCTTTGTGCGCTTTGGTGTACAGCACAAAAAAACGTATACCATCCGTTAGCGCGGCTTCGGTTAGAAAACTGCAAAACTGGTCTACCAGAGATAAGTTGTTCCTGCAAAGTATATTCAGAAAAGCAGTGATGGAGGGTGAAACTCGACAGGTTTCATTGAGGACAGAAGATGGGAGGCGTTTTGCCTGATAACCAACAGCGGCGTAAGAATTATATGAATCCACCTGCTTGAAGCGGTCTGAATGCGGGTCATAATAAATGGAATGCAGAGTGTAATGGCATTTAGATTGAAAATTCAGGGTATTAGATGGGATAACCTCCTCTGGTTTTACTGTGTGAATTTGAAATGCACTGTCTGGATTTGCTTTGTAGCGCCGCATTAAATCAGAAAAGTACTTCTTCAGAAGTTTCGTTGGAATAAGACTTGCAGATTCAAACAATACCGTCAAAGACGCCAGTTCCAGTACAGATTGAAATTCATTTAGCTCATTAAAAAAATAAAGGTTCTTTTCGGTAGATAACGTAAAAAGTTCGGTTTTTCTAAATTGGCAGCAATACGCGGTGCATACATTTTGAGCTGATTCATGATGGTAGTAGTGCTATCGTAGGGGTAATTTTCAATCAAAGAGTGTAGGGCATAAAAGAGTTGCCTAAAATCAGGGCAGTTTATATAAGGAAGATTACAGACATTTATAAGAAAATATCGAAATCCTTTTAAACTAAGTAGGTTGCTTTTTTTTGACAATTCATAGGGATATGAGTAGACGGTATGAATGCTGCCATTGGAAGGATGACGGTAAAAAAATAAAAAAGGATATTCGAGTGCTGGAGGGCAAAAACTGACTTGGCAGAGGGCTAAATAATTATTGCGTGCATTACAAAAAGTTGTCCATAAATTTACTGCAAGTTCAAAGGCTTGCTGCGGGGTCATAATTGAAACGAAGTTCTTTTCAAGCTGTTTGTAAAAGGCATGTAGATCGTCCATCACAGAGAAAAAACGGTTGGTAAGCGACTGCCGGTTATCCATAAAATATCCTCCCCAAAGCGTGTACCATAAATATAAGTGTACCATAAAAAATGTAAAAGTAGACAGAAATATATGAATAGCTAAGTGGGAACATAATAAAATCAGTGGGCAGTTGGACTTTTTAGATAGTGTAAAAAAACCGAAACACGTGGCTTTTGTAAATTTGTACATCCCCATCAACAGGTCGATAACGCACGCACATGATGCGGCGAATCGATAGTCGAGGGGGCGCCCCATTTAATGGAAACCCATGAAAGAATAGCACTTGACCGTAATCAAAGAGTAGCGCTTCTGCTTCACGTTAATCAACGGCTCTACCAAAAGGGCGAGATTAGCAAGGCTGTTTATGAAGCGGCGAAAGAAAAAATATTGTCAATAAAATGATGAATGCAAGATTAGGTAAACTACAATGGAAAACAGAGCTATATAATTAGATACAAATAAATTAACAGTGTAGTAAAGAGAGGAAACGGATTGTCCGACAAATTCCTCTCTTGCTATCAGCAACGAGGAGGATAAGAAATGAAGAAAGGAAAAGAGAATAGAAAAATCAGCGTAAGACTAAACAATGAAGCATATGAAAAAGTAATTAATGCAGTTAATGGAGGTATTAATAAAAGCAAATATATAAATAACGCGATTATCGGGCGTAATACAGATAATATAGATGGACTAAGAGTAGCAATAATGTGCATATGTAATATCCAAGCTGAACTTGAACTAATCGCTGACATAACTGCGAAAAATAATATAAGAAAGGAGTTAAATAAACTATGCCATGCCTTAAGATAGTCCCCGAAAGCTATGTAAACTCTGATGCTCTTGATTGCCTGGTACACAAGTACATTTATCCAAAATCCCATACGATCGGGGGCCTCTCTGTTGATCCTGCTCATGCAGCGGAGCAGATGAAACTGGTGAAGAAGCTTTGGCTTAAAGAAGATGGTTGCCAGCTCCTGCATTTCATCCTTGCCTTCAATCCTTGGGAATCTGAGCGGATCAAAAGCGCGGGTGAGTTGATGCCATTGGCTTACGAAGTTTGCGGCTATTTTGCCATTGATTTTCAAGTTATTTTCGGCATCCACTTTGGTAAGACCGGACTTTGGCACATCCATTTTGTTGTCAATTCGGTCAGTTTTGCAACAGGAGAGCGACTTTTGCGGAAAAATTCTATATATTTAGCTTTGAAATACCATATTCAAAGCTGCCTGCCAGATGGTAGAAGCATCCCTATCTATTATAACTGAGTAGCATAGAATCTCTCTGTATAATTTATAAAACACCTCATTTTTTGATTTATAAGTTATATCTTATAAAAAGCTATAATTCGATTGAATTTTCATTTGTATTATGCTAAAATTAAGACAATACAGAAGGGAGGTATACCCAATGATCAAACGAGAACTCTACATGAGCCGTATCCGGCCATTTATTGGCGGTGAATTGATTAAGGTGATGACTGGTATCCGACGCAGTGGAAAGTCTGTCATGCTGGATTTAATAAAAGAGGAATTGGTAGAGTCTGGAATTGATTCAGCGCAGTTTATTTCAATCAATTTTGAAGATATGCGCTATGCGTATCTGTGCAACGCTCAGGTGCTGCATGAGGAAATATTGCACCGTGCCGAAACAATTCAAGGCAAAGTCTATTTGTTCTTTGATGAAATCCAAGAGGTTAAGGACTGGGAAAAGTGCATTAACTCTCTGCGCGTTGCGCTGGATTGTGACATCTATATCACAGGTTCCAATGCCAAACTGCTATCCGGTGAACTGGCAACCTACTTGGGCGGACGGTATGTAGAGTTTGTAATCTACCCGTTTTCCTTTGCTGAATTTCTGGAACTGTATCGACCAATCGCACCACAGGCATCAATCCAACAGTGCTTTCAAAAGTACCTGCTTTCTGGAGGAATGCCATATCTCTCAAATCTCCGCTATGCAGAGGAACCGTCCCGTCAATATTTAACAGATGTGTTCAATTCCGTGCAACTCAAGGATATTGTCCAGCGCAATAAGGTACGGGATGTTGATTTGTTGGGGCGGATTTTGGCCTATGTGATGGCGAATGTGGGGACAACCTTTTCTGCTACATCGCTGTCCAAATTTTTCAAAAATGAGCAGCGTACCGTTGCCCCGGAAACGATCCTGAACTATATCAAATACTGCTGTGATGCGTTTCTATTCTATCAGGTAAAGAGACAGGACTTACAGGGCAAGCAGATCCTTGCTTCTAATGAGAAGTATTATATTGCCGATCATGGCATCCGCGAAGCTGTTTTTAGCGGCAATATGCGGGACATCAATCTCATTTTGGAAAATATAGTGTATCTGGAACTGCTGCGCCGGGGCTACACAGTAACGGTTGGAAAATATGGAGACAAAGAAGTTGATTTTGTTTGCGATAAACACGGCGAAAAGCTCTATGTGCAAGTGACCTATCTGCTGGCCTCAGAGGAAACAATCAATCGGGAGTTTGGCGTTTACGATAACATCAGAGATAACTACCCTAAATATGTTGTGTCTCTGGATGAGTTCGACATGAGCCGCAATGGGATTAAGCACCGGAATATTCGGGATTTCCTATTGGCGGATAAATGGGAGTAGTTCTTATATAATAAAAACGGACGCAGGGAAAGTCCCTGCGTCCATTTCATTAACTTTGCGAATTGATTTGCCGCAGAATGAAGTCCTGCACGGCAACCTTTGGAATCCGCCATACACGACCATTTCGGTAAGCTTTGAGCTTGCCAGTGCTTAACAGTAGGTACATAGCGTTATAACCGATCCTAAGAACTTCGCAAGCCTCATCCACAGAGAGCACCTCTGGATAATCCTCTAACATTAGGTATCCTCCCGAACATTGCGGCAAGTACTGTGAAGCGGGCATAAAGCCAAATCAACAATACAGGTGTCACATAGGCACTTGGCAGGTGTGGAGCAGTTTTTCTGGCGGCACGGATACTGCTTGCGGAGGTACAGGTCTTGCTTTTCAATCTGCTGCATGACAGCGGACTCTGAACGCTGGAGGATTATGGCAATCTCGGTAATTCCCACGTTATCGAAAAACATTTCAGATAGCTTTCCCTTATCCTCTTCGCTCCAGCATTCTCCGCGCCGTTCCAATGAAGCAGGGGAGCGGCGCACAGTTCTCACAGCTTCTCGGTATTTTTCTTGGTCCATCATAGTAAATCAACTCCTTTGTAGTTCTTGATTTACCATGATGTTAGATTATTAATAGTGCATTTATCTTAATTCGCTCATATATTGTGGCAGATTAGTTGTTGCTCAGAAATACTATTTCTTCAGGGTTATTCAACGATGTTCTGTACCATTTTCCTTCATCGCCATTTTCTTTGTAATACGCCCATCCTGCAACACACCTAAAAGGCTTAACAGGGCTATCTATGACACAATTTGCGATGTTTATTTCCTCATCTGCCGTGTAATTCAATTTTTTGATATATCCATCCACTGCCAAATACAAGAGGCAGCCGTAATATGGCTGAACTGTATAGTTTGCTTGGCTTGGATGATTTGCAGCGTATTCTCGACTGAAATGTGTCATGGAGCCGGACTGGACGTCAGCGAGGTCTACCATGCCAATCCGTGCACTGTCGTAATTACCACATCTAAAATAAATCTTTTGATCTTCAATGTGATATATTTCAGTAATATTATCGTTGAACATAAAGAGCAAGTTTACCTGCTTCGAAGCATAATCATAATGTAAATATTACCGTTGCGCCTGAAAACAGCAAAAATGTTTATTTTGGTGCAGCAGTTGTGAGTGGCAGTGGTGCAACAATCACAAATTGCCATTCGACTGTGAACTATACGGTTTCGCGTACTTCTACCGTCATGAATGCAACCGGCGGCTTCCTTGAAGTTGGCGGCCTGCTGGGTATACAGGCTTCGGCAACGGTTGAAAATTCTACGTATACAGGCAGCATTACGGTTACCTCGCCGAAATTTGCTCGTGCTGGCGGCATCGCAGCTGAGTTTGCAGGTACGATGAAAAACTGTGTTGTCAAGGGTAATATTTCTGCAATGCTGCAATATGACTCGGCATTGCCGACCTTCGGTGAAAGTGCATATGCTGGCGGCATGGCAGGTCTGGTAAGCTCTAACAGTACTTTCGAAAACTGTGTTGCAGTCGGCAGTATGAAGGCTGAAAATACCTGTAATAGTGCAAACGTCGGGATCTATGGCTGTGCATATGCTGGCGGCCTGATTGGTAATGCAACAGCAGCGGTAACGGTTAAGGACAGCATGGCATTGACAACGCAGCAGGCTGATGCGGCTAAGGGTTCTGCATCGAAATATGCAGGCAGCTTTGCAGCTCAGATGACTGGTGCAGATTTGACACTTTCCGGCACTAACTGGTACGTCAAGACGGCTGATGCTGCCGAAGTTTCCGATGCGACGTCCATTGATACCACGGTGCTTAACGGCAAGACCTATGGCGACGAGACCACCATGAAAGTTCCCACTGGTGTGATCATGAAATCTGATTACACGGCTCTTGAGGGCTCCAAAGTTTCCTTCATCAAGGCTACTGAGGAAAGCAAGACCGGTACGGTTAAGCTGGTCTACGGCGGTCAGGAATTCTTCACCACGGAGATCACTGTCGCGAAGAAGGATTTGACCAATGACAGTAAGGTTGTCATCACCGGGATTAACAGCGTCTATCCCAACGCTGACGCTGCTGCTGCCGCAAAGGATAACATCAGCGTGTTCTACAACGGTACAAAGCTGGTTGAAGGCACGGATTACACCGTGACACAGGATACGGCTAATAGTAAGTTTACCATCAGCTTTATCGGTAACTATACCGGTTCTGTGGAAAAGCCTTACACCGTTGACACTGGTGCGCTCGTAGTCACAGCCACGGATTACAACGGCACCTATGACGGTAAGATTCACAGCATCATCGTCAAGGCCTCTGAGGGCGTAACGGTAAAGTACGGCGAGACAGAGGACACTTGTACCCAAGACAGCATTGCCAAGAAAGATGCTGGTACTTACGTTGTCTATTGGAAGGCAACTAAGGATGATAAGGAAATCACCGGCTCCGCTGTGATTACAATTAAAAAAGCTCCGCTGACCATCAAGGCGGATGATATGTCCATGACTGTTGGTGGCACGCTGCCGAAATTCACCTACACCTCTACTGGTCTGGTGAATGGCGACGGCTTGGCCACCGAGCCTAAACTGACCTGCACGGCGGATGGTTCTGTCGCAGGCACCTATTCTATCGTTCCCAGCGGCGCGGATGCGGGAAGCAACTATGAGATTACCTATGTGAACGGTACGCTGACCATTTACAGCCGTTCTTCTGGCGGTGGTTCTTCTTCCAGTGGCAGCAGCTACACGGTGTCCGTTCCCAGCACCAAGAACGGCGATGTGACCGTCAGCCCCAAGAACGCCTCCAAGGGCGATACTGTGACCATTACCGTCAAGCCCGACAGCGGCTATGAGTTGGACACCCTGACTGTGAAGGACGCCAGCGGCAATAAACTCAAGCTGACCGATAAGGGCAACGGCAAGTACACCTTCACCATGCCCGGTTCCAAGGTGACTGTCTCTGCGGAGTTCGTTGAGGAGCAGGCGGCTTCCATCTTTGCAGACGTTCCCGCCGACGCTTATTATGCCAAGGCTGTGGAATGGGCTGTGAAGAAGGGCATCACCAACGGCAAGACCGACGCTCTGTTCGGCGCTAACAATCCCTGCACCCGTGGCCAGATCGTGACCTTCCTGTGGCGGGCCGCCGGTTCCCCCGCGCCCAAGGGCACGGCCAAGGTCCCCGGCGACGTGCTCCCCGGCAGCTACTGCTACAACGCTGTTGCATGGGCTATTGAGAACGGCATTACCAACGGCTTCGCGGACGGTACGTTTGGTGTCAACAATACCTGCACCCGTGGACAGAGTGTGACGCTGCTGTACCGTGCGCTGGGTAAAGCACCCACCACGGTGAACGGTTTCACCGATGTGGCGGCTGACGCTTTCTGTGCCGATGCTGTGGCATGGGCAGTGGAGAGCGGCGTGACCAACGGTACGTCCGCCAACACGTTCAGCCCCAACAATGGCTGCACCCGCGCTCAGATCGTTACGTTCCTCTATCGCGCCAAGAACTGACTCTCCACACAGGCAGCGGGAGACCTTACCCGAGGTCTCCCGCTGTTTTTCTGCTTTTTCGGACAGCTTCATAGAAAATTTCCTATATTTACCCGGTAGGGTACTTGCATATTCCGGGCGGGGGGAGTATGCTATAGGTATCTATCAGCCCTGCAGCGGTAGCGGGGCACATATTTTATACTCATGGGAGGATACAGTATGAAACGAAAATTTCTATCAATTTTGCTGACGCTGGCAATGGCCTTGACGCTGCTGCCAACAGCGGCAATGGCGGAAGGAGATAGCGAAACGCCCGCGGGCGGCGAACCCACGCCGGTGGAAGCACCTGCGGCGACCAAGGTTGCCAAGGTTGGCGAGACCGAATATGCGACGCTGGCTGAGGCTGTTAAAAATGCAAAAACTGGCGATACAATCGTTATGACGGCGGATACGGACATTAGTGAAACTGGTCTTAGCATTGCATCGGACAAAGATATTACGCTCGACCTGAATGGTCATGAAGTGAAAGCGGCTAATACCGGTGCAGGCAATATTAAAGTATATGGTAAGCTGACCTTGAAGGACAACACCGATACTTCTGCAAATGGTGAGGGTCAGGGTAAGATTACAACGGTTACCAAGACTTATATCTATAATCAGGCAGATCAGCCGATTATCTATGCTGTAAATGGTGATTTTGTAATGCAGAGCGGTTTGATTGATACTGCAACTGGCATTACAAATAATTCTACTGATGGTCAGTTCGGTGTAGGTGTTCAGAATGAAACTGCCAATGCTTCTGTTACTATTGAGGGTGGCAAGATCAAAGCTGGTTGGTATGCAGTATCTGGCAATGGGAATATGATAAATCATGATGGTAATATTACTGTAAATGGTGGTATTTTGGAATCTACTGCGGATTATGCAATTTATAATCCGCAGAAAGGCACTACTACCATTAACGGTGGTGTTATTTACGGTCTGTCAGGCGGTATTGCAATTAACCGTGGTACGTTGGTAGTGAACGATGGTATGATTACATCTAAGGGTATTGGTAATACCGGCTCTTGGGGCGATGGTACCGGCGGTTTGAATAATGCGGCTATTCATGCAAATGCAAATTATGGCGATGTAACGGTATCTGTTAAGGGCGGCAAGGTAATTGCTGAGGGCAATGCTGTTACTATTGATAAGGGCACTGCACACACTGCTACGGTAGCTATTTCGGGCGGTACGTTCTCCTCTGACGTTTCTGCATATTGCGAAAAGAATTACTATACTGAGCAGAATGAAGATAAGACTTACACTGTTAAGTCTTTGAAAGACGTTGCAGTTGCACAGATTGGCGATACCTATTATAAATCCCTTGTTGATGCATACGTAGCTCTGCCGCGCGGCAAGGATGCTGCTCCGTCTGAGCCGACTACGATTACACTGCTCAAGGATAGCGAGGGCGGCGGCATTGGTAGCGATAAGACTGATAATTATATGAATTATGTAATTGATTTTAATGGTCATACTTATACGGTAGGTGCACCTGCTGTTGGTTCTACTGGTACTGTATCGCAGGGTATTCGTGTACTGAAGACGAGCACTGCAAAGTTTATGAATGGTACACTGAAAGCTGCAAATTACAATCAGTTAATTCAGGTAGTTCATACTTATGGCGATGTAACTTTCCAAGATTTTACTGTTGATGCAACCGAAGATGCTTATGCATGGGCAGCAGTAGAACCGGATGCGGGTACACTGAAAGTTCTGGGCAATTCCAGTATTTTGGCTCGTGAAGGTCAGTATGGTCTGTATGCTGCATTTTGGCATATTGATTCGTATAATGGTACGACAGTAGACGTTGATACCACTGGCAAGATTACCGGCAAATTGGCATATGAGTTTGATGAAGACTATACGGGCGAAAATAAGGCTACGGAGAATAAGGGCTTTGTAAATATCAAGAACGGTAATTTTGATATTCTGAGCATTCAGGAAATTTGGAGCGATGTATCCGATGCAGTAGATAAGAACGTAGGCGGTATCATTATTTCCGGCGGCTATTTCACCTCCGACCCCAGCGCTTATCTGGCTGCGGATAAGGGCCTTGTGACCAGCGATCAGAGTGCTTTCGCTTACAAGGTTGGTGACAAGGCTACCAATGTTAAAACCGCTGTAACTGCCGGTGAGGCCGCTGTGAAGATCCCCGCTGGCGTTTCTGGCATTACTGAGGCCGCTGTGAAGAATGCTGCCAAGGCTGCTGATACCACCAAGACCTTGACCGACACGGTGGCTGCCTCCGGCATGACCAACGATCCTGCCGTAGTCGGCACCAAGGAAGCCGCTAAGGCTGCACTCTCTGCAAAGAACATTTCTGTAAATAACGGTGAGACCGTCACCGTTGTGGTTCAGCCCTATCTGGAAGTGAACGTCAAAAGTGCTGTTGCTGGCAAGCTGACCCTTGAGATCAGTGCCAAGTACAATGTGGTTGCCACTACCAGCAACCCCGCAACTATTGACTCGGCCAAGACCGTCACACTCAAGTCTGGCGTACCGCTGTCCATCAATAAGCCCATTGAACTGACTATCGTTCTGCCTACCGACTTTGCCACGGGAAACAGCAAAATTTATGTCCAACACAAGGGCTATGAGTACACTGCGACTGTCAATGCTTCTGGCACAACTGCTACCTTTATCAACCCCCACGGCTTCAGCACCTTTACGGTGACTTCGACGGCTTCCGCCATTGCTGAGGTTGACGGCACCAGCTACACCGATCTCCAGAAGGCTGTGGACGCTGTAGCCAATAATGGCACCGTTAAGCTTCTGAAAGATACCTCCGCAAACGCTGTTGTCAGCCGTGCGGTGAAGTTCACGCTCGATAAAAATAGCAAGTCTTTCACCGGCGCGATTACTGCTGGTTCTGGCTATAACCTGTCCGTGGACGGTGATGTCTATACCTTTACTGTCAGAAGCTCTTCCGGCAGTTCCGGCAGTTCCGGCGGTTCCAGCTCTTCCTCCAGACGCTATGACGTCTCCGCGCCCTCTGTCAAGCACGGCGATGTGACCGTCAGCCCCAAGAGCGCCTCCAAGGGCGATACCGTGACCATCACCGTCAAGCCCGACAGCGGCTATGAGCTGGACACCCTGACCGTGAAGGACGCCAACGGCAGCAAGATCAAGGTGAAGGACAAGGGCGACGGCAAGTTTACCTTTACCATGCCCGCCTCCAAGGTGACGGTTTCCGCGGAATTCGCTGAGATCGAGACGCTGGACTTCGCGGACGTTTCCACCGACGCCTACTACTATGAGGCCGTGAAGTGGGCCGCCAAGAAGGGCATCACCGGCGGTACCGGCGACGGCACCTTCAACCCCAACGGCTCCTGCACCCGCGCCCACATCGTCACCTTCCTGTGGCGCGCCGCCGGCTCTCCCGCGCCTAAGAGCACGGTGAGCTTCGCGGACGTTCCCGCAGACAGCTACTACGCCAAGGCTGTGGCCTGGGCTGTGGAGAATGGCATCACGCTGGGTACCGGCGACGGCACCTTCAGCCCCAACGCCACCTGCACCCGCGCGCAGAGCGTGACGTTCCTGTATCGCGCACTGGGCACCGCGCCCACCACGGTGAACGGCTTCACCGACGTGACGGCCGATGCTTTCTATGCTGACGCAGTGGCCTGGGCCGTGGAGAGCGGCGTGACCAACGGTACGTCCGCTTCCACCTTCAGCCCCAACAACGGCTGCACGAGAGCACAGATCGTTACGTTCCTCTATCGTGCCTATCAGGGCAAGTAAGAAATAAGCTTACAATCAACAAAGGGCCTCCCGAATGGGAGGCCCTTTGTTGATCTATATAAGTGTAAGTCAAATAATCAATCTCTGTTATTCTTTTTAGTCACAGTGTTTTCTGCAGTGTGAACAGTCCCCACAGCAGCCGTTTCTATCGTTGCAATTACAGCCTTTTTGCCAGCCTCGGAATGCCGCAACTGCCGCAGCGGCAATAACGAGGAGTAAAACCCAGTCACGTATCCGCATCACAGGATACCTGCCAGAGTATAGACAATAAAGGCCGTGATCCAAGCCACACAGCACTGCATAAGCACAACGCCTACCGTTTTCAGGGTAGAACCAAATTCCCGACGAATGGTAGCCACTGCTGCGATACAAGGAGTATACAGCAGCGTGAACACAAGAAAGCTGATGGCGGAACGGCTGGCAAACAACGTTGTAAGTGCCGCACCACCCAACAGGACTTTCAGCGTGCTGACAACGGATTCCTTGGCGATAAAGCCGGAGATCAAGGAAGTGGCGCAACGCCAATCCGCAAAGCCAAGGGGAGCAAATGCCGGAGCAATCCATCGCCCAATCAAAGCAAGAAGGCTGTCGGCACTGTCGGTCACAACGTTCAGTCTGGTATCAAAGCTCTGAAGGAACCAGATGATGATCGTCGCCAGAAAAATTACGGTAAACGCCCTCTGCAAAAAATCCCGTGCCTTTTCCCAAAGCAGCAGAGCAACACTCTTGAGACTCGGGAGGCGGTAATTGGGCAGTTCCATGACAAATGGAACTGGCTTACCGCGAAATACTGTCTGATCCATGATAAGAGCGGCAACAATGCCGATCGTGATACCCAGCAGATACAGTGACATCATCACCAAGGCCTGATGCTTCTGGCAAAAAGCAGCGGTGAAGAAGGCATAAATGGATATTTTGGCAGAACAGCTCATATAGGGTGTCAACAGAATTGTCATTTTCCGGTCCCGGTCTGAGGAAACAGTTCGGGTAGCCATGATAGCTGGTACAGAGCAGCCGAAGCCAATCAGCATTGGCACAATGCTGCGACCGGACAATCCAATTTTTCGTAAGGGCTTGTCCATCACAAAGGCAACACGAGCCATATAACCTGTATCCTCCAGAATTGACAGGAAGAAGAACAGCGTCACAATAATGGGCAGAAATACCAGTACGCTGCCGACGCCGGCAAAAGTACCATCGATAATCAGGCTATGTACCACAGGGTTAATACCATAAGCCGTTAAAGCATGATCTGCCACAGTAGTTAAGGCACTGACTCCAACCTCTAACCAATCGGATAGCCGCTGCCCAATAACATGAAAGGTGAGATAGAAGGTCACGAGCATGATTGCCAGAAAGGTTGGAATAGCGGTATACCGACCGGTAAGGATCCGGTCAATTTTCATAGAACGGGCGTGTTCCCGACTCTCGTGGCATTTTACAACGGATGCTTCTACTACTCCTTCAATAAAGCTATAACGCATATCCGCCAGAGCGGCATTGCGATCCAGACCCGTTTCGGCCTCCATCTGGACAATACAGTGCTCCAAAAGTTCCTTTTCGTTTTCATCCAATCCCAGTTGATCGGATAGATCGTCACCGCCCTCAATCAGCTTGGCGGCACAAAACCGTGCTGGGATGCCGATACGGTCGGCATGATCTGCAATCAGATGCACGACCGCATGAATGCAGCGGTGGACAGCGGAAGTTTCTGAGCAAAAATCTGTAACTTTAGGAAAAACTTTCCTGCGGGCCACAGTTATTACCTGATCTACCAGTTCACTAACGCCCTCGCCCTTAGCCGCAGCGATAGGCACCACGGGAATCCCGAGGGCACTGCTCATCTTTTGTACATCAATAGAGCCGCCGTTGGTGCGCACCTCGTCCATCATGTTCAGCGCCAGTACCATAGGGACTCGCAATTCCAGCAATTGGAGCGTTAAGTACAGATTTCGCTCAATGTTGGTGGCATCCACGATGTTGATGATACCGTCTGGCTTCTGGTTAATGATGAAGTCCCGAGTAACGATTTCTTCCTGTGTATAAGGCCGCAAAGAATAGATGCCCGGCAAGTCAACCACAGAGCAACCTTTTTCATCCCGCATTTCGCCCATTTTTTGATCGACTGTAACGCCGGGGAAGTTGCCAACATGCTGATTAGAACCGGTAAGAACATTGAATAATGTGGTTTTTCCGCAATTTTGATTACCAACAAGTGCAAAGGTCATTTGGCATCCTCCTCCACTTCGATTTTTTGAGCCTCCTCTACCCGGAGAGTTAACTCATAGCCTCGGACCTGAATTTCAATCGGGTCACCCATAGGAGCAATTTTCTGTAATGCCACCTTTGTGTGAGGAATCAGCCCCATATCCAACAACCGGCAGCGCAGAGCACCATCACCGCCTACTGCGGTAATGGTGCCGGAGGCGCCCACCTTTAATTGATTTAGCGTCATATATATTATTATCCCCCATCTGCTCGTTTTCGACATACTGATGGTATCATTCCTGCTATAGTATGTCAATACAACTTATGGTTCACTGCATTGTCACGGACATCAGGGAAATAATGAAATAAACACAAAGTAATGTGATGGCTGCGAGAACCAGCCTGATTGTATTGTCCCTGTTAACACCTCACTACTCTAATAGGTGCGGGAATGGGCAACGATAACAGAACTTTATACGTATTACCCAGTTGAGAAAGTTTGGCATTTTCAACTGGGTATGTTTTTACCTTTACAGTGTAAAAGAACCGGATTTCAATTATAACGGCACCGGAGACGCTTCGGCGATCTTGCGTATCATAGGACAGCGGATCGCAGGGCATTTTCGGTGAAATTTTGAGAAAGAAGGTACTAAAAATGGCAGCAAATGTAGAGACGATGATGTATGTGCGGGAGAAACCGTGGCACGGTCTGGGAGTGGAGGTATCCGAAGCACCCAACAGCGAGGATGCTTTGCGCTTTGCGGGATTGGATTGGAATGTCCGTCAGGAAAACGTGTTCAATTCCAGAGGCGGCGTCATCAAGGGCTTCAAAGCCAACGTGCGGGACAGCGATGACAGCGTGCTGGGTATGGTGGGAGATTGTTACAAGGTGGTGCAGAACCGGGACGCTTTCAAGTTTACGGACGGCCTCATCGGTGGGGATGTCCGCTACGAAACCGCCGGCTCTCTCCGGGACGGCAAGCAGATCTGGCTTCTGGCTAAAATGCCGGAGCAGCAGATTGCCGGTGATGCCGTAGAACCCTATCTCTGCTTCACCAACGCCCATGATGGCAGCAGCGGTGTCCGAGTCTGCATGACGCCGGTACGGGTGGTCTGCAATAATACTTTGAACGTGGCGCTGGCAACTGCCAAGCGCACCTGGTCCATGCGGCATACGGAAAATGTGCATGAGCGGCTGAACGAGGCACGGGACTGCCTGTTCCGCGCAGAGGATTATATGGACGGGCTGGCGCAGTATGCGGATATGGCGGCCAATAAGACCATTCAGGATGATGAGATCCGGGAAATTCTAAATGAACTCTTTCCTATTACGGACAAAACCTCCGAGCGGGAAAAGGCTACTATCGACAAGATCAAGGACGAGTTTATGGTCTGTTACTTTGCCCCGGATATCAGGAGGTTCCGAGGGACTGCATGGGGGGCGATCAACGCCATCAGCGATCTGGTAACACACAGTATGCCCCACCGGAATACGAAAACCTATCAGGAAAATACTTGGAACAAGGTAATGAGCGGCCATGTCCTGTTGGACAGGATGGCCGCTCTTTGCATGAAATAAAGGAGGGAGCGCACTATGCGAGGAATCCAGAGAGTATCTACCAAAGGCATGAGCCGGGAAGAATGGCTCATTCGGCGCAGGAAAACGATCGGCGGCTCTGACGCTGCCGGGATCGTGGGCTTGTCCAGATGGACAAGCCCTTTTTCTGTCTGGGCAGATAAAACCGGACGGGCAGCGGAGAAAGAGGACACCGAAGCCATGCGGCAGGGTCGGGATTTGGAGGACTATGTGGCGTGCCGCTGGATGGAGGAAACCGGCAAGCGGGTCTACCGTCTGCCTGCTATGCTGTATCATCCGAAGTATTCCTTTGCACACGCTGACGTAGACCGGATGGTCATGGGTGAAAACGCAGGCTTGGAGTGCAAGACCACCTTTTCCTTAGACCTGAAACAGTTTAACGGCGTGGAGTTCCCGGTGCAGTATTATGCACAATGCGTTCACTATCTGGCAGTGACTGGGGCAGACCGTTGGTATCTGGCAGTTCTGGCCTATGGCCGAGGGTTCTTCACCTTTACGCTGGAGCGCGATCAGGCGGAAATTGATGCGCTCATGGCTGCCGAGGCAGACTTCTGGAAGCTGGTGGAACAGGATACGCCCCCGGACGCAGATGGTTCCGAAGCAACTTCCGCAGCGCTGCGGGAGATCTTCCCCATCAGCGAGCAGACCACCGCAGACCTGTTCGGACGGGATACCGTTCTGCGGGAGTATATGCGGCTGAAAGAGGATAAAAAGGCACTGGATACCCGAATCGGAGAAATTGAGAATACCATCAAGGCGGACATGGGCGAAGCGGAAAGCGGCCTTTGTGGCAGCTTCCATATCAGTTGGAAATCTCAGAACCGGCAGACCTTTCAGGCAAAAGAGTTTGCCAAGGACCACCCCAGCATTGATTTGGCCCCCTATTACAAAAATACAAACCTCCGTCCCTTTAAGGTGACAGAGACACGAGAGGCAGGTTAAAAATAATGAGTAATGATATGATCCAGAAAGCCACGGCGCAGCCTGCGGCAAAAGCGGACGCCAAGACATCCATGCAAGCCTACATCAAGCAGATGCAGGGGGAGATCAAAAAGGCCCTCCCGGCAGTCATGACCCCGGAACGCTTTACCCGCATTGTGCTTTCAGCCCTTTCCACCAATCCCAAGCTTGGGCAGACCACTCCGCAATCGTTCCTTGCCGCTATGATGACAGCGGCCCAGCTTGGCATGGAGCCAAACACGCCTTTGGGACAGGCGTATCTGATCCCATTTTATAACAATAAAACGCATTGCAGCGAATGCCAATTCCAGTTGGGCTACAAAAGGCTGATCGACTTGGCCTATCGCAGCGGAGAGGTCAGCATCATTCAGGCACAGGTGGTCTATGAACATGATAGCTTCAACTATTCCTTTGGCTTGGAACCGGTGCTGAAGCACATTCCCGCTGCCTCTGACCGTGGGGAGCCAACCTATGTCTATGCGATGTTCCGCACCAAGGAGGGCGGTTTTGGCTTTGATGTAATGAGCATGGATGCTGTCCGCATCTTTGCACAGCAGTACAGCAAGTCTTTTTCTTCCGGCCCATGGCAGAGGAACTTTGAGGAGATGGCGAAAAAGACAGTTTTAAAGAAAGTCCTGAAATACGCCCCGCTGAAATCAGACTTTCAGCGTGGCTTGGCCTTGGATGGCACCATCAAAGCGGATGTCGGGGAGGATATGTATGCCGTCCCCGGCACGGTGCTGGAGGTGGACAGCGAGACAGGCGAAGTCACAGAGGTTGGGCCGGAAGCATGATTCTGAAAAAAATCTCCAAAGAGACAATGCCTGTCCACAGCAGTTGCTACATTATACATAGGAAGGAGTGTCAGTATTGAATTTGCCAGTACAAGTAGATCAGAAACAGCTTATGGATGTGCTGCTGAATGTGGCAACTGTCCGCCCGGTGTTTATCTGGGGCGCTCCCGGCATTGGGAAATCCGCCATTGTACGGCAGTTTGCGGCGGATGTGGGATTGGAGTGCGTTTCTCTGCTGGGCAGTCAGTTAGCCCCGGAGGACATCATCGGCGTGCCGCAGATCGTAGAGGGATGCAGCATATTTTGTCCGCCCCGGAGCATTGCAAGAGAGGAACCGTACTGTCTGTTTCTGGATGAGCTGAACGCCTGTTCCCACGAGGTACAGAAAGCATTTTATTCGCTCATTCTGGAACGCCGTATCGGAGAATACCGTCTGCCGGATGGATCTATCGTCATTGGCGCTGGCAACCGTGCACAGGACAATGCCATCACTCGGCCTATGTCCTCGGCGCTGGTGAACCGGATGTTCCATGTGGAGCTGACTGCCAATAGCCGTGTCTGGCTGGAATGGGCGGCGCAGAACGGTATTCACCGGTTCGTCTATGATTACATCTGCTCCCGCCCGGATCATTTGTGGGCGCAGCCGCCCAAGACCGAGGAACCGTTCTCCACACCCCGAAGCTGGGAAATGCTCAGTGACATTCTGCACAGCTACGGAGAGGACATCCCGGAAAGCACCTTATCCCTGTACGCTTATGGCTGCCTGACCGCCGCTCACGCTACGCAATTTATAGCTTATGTCCGGCAAGTCCGCAGCAAGTATTCTCTAAAGAAAATTCTGGATGGGACGCAGAAATGGCCCGGCAAGCCGGAGGAACGGGATGTGCTGTATTTTCTCGCTCAGAGCTTTCGCAGTCAGCTGATCAAGGAGCTGCCGGAATCCCGCAGCAAGCTGAGCGGAGAAAGTATGGCATTGGCATTCCGGGCCAAAGAGCTGCTGATCGAGTTGGCGGAAATCAGTCTGGAAATTGCCCAAATGGCGATCACGCCGGAGGATGGGACAGACCTGCCAAACTGGTTTGTTGTGGAGGTCGCTAAGGACATTCCAAATCTACTTAAAAAGCGGAAGTGAGCTATGAAGTACCAAAAGCAATCCGGTCAGGGGAATGTCATAGACGCTGCTCTTGCAAAGATCGGGGCCTCTCCGCTGGTGGGGCTGGCGGAGGAGATCCCCTACATCCATACAGATAACAGCTGCCCCATGTCAAAGGATGATTGGGGCTATGTTACCAGCACCGGACATATCTTCCTGAACCCACGCAAGGATGGGACGGTGGGGGAATGGACGCATGTGCTTGCCCATCTCATGCTGCACTTGGGGTTGGGACACTTGCGGGAAGATCGTATCCATGATTCCGTATGGCAGCAGGCATGTGACATTGCGGTGACACGGTTTTTACTGGACGGTAAAATCGGAACGCCGCCGATGGATGTCAGCGGTATTCTGAATACTGCTGCCGCAGATGAAGAAAAACTGTATCATCGGCTGCTTGCGGAACCGGACAAGCGCCTCGGATCAAATCTGAGTCTCATGTCACACGGCAGGCCGGATATGGTCTGGGATGGGGTAAGCCGCTTCCGTGACTTTGAAGCCGCCTTTGCCGATTCCCTCAGACGTTCCCTGCGGGAATCCATTCAGTTAGCCGGTGGGGTGATGAAAGCGGAACAGAAAGCGCGGAAACACAACAGCACCAACTACCACAGGGCGAAAGAGTGGTTTGTCAGCAGCTATCCGTTATTGGGGGCCGTTGCCGCCGGTTTTCAACTGGTGGATGATCTGGCCGTTGTCCAGCGGATGCGTGTCCCCATTGCGGCAGTCAATGCACGTTTACAGGAGCTTTACGTCAATCCCGGCTGCCGCCTGTCTTTTGAGGAATGGCAATTTGTCCTCGCCCATGAATTTCTCCACGCTGCCCTGCGGCATGATATACGGCGGGAAGAACGTGACCCTATTTTATGGAATGTAGCCTGCGACTACATCATCAACGGCTGGCTGGTGGAAATGGGCGTGGGACAGATGCCGGAAGGCTTGCTGTATGACGTGCATTTCAAAGGGATGTCCGCAGAATCGGTCTATGACAAATTGTGCGAAAACATCCGCTACTACCTGAGCCTTGACCCCAAGGACATCATTTATAGCGGTGACAGCGATTGGGAAACGCAGAACGGCGCGGAGGTCGATTCCTTTTACCGTTCCGCAATTCAGCGTGGCTTGGACTACCACCAACAGCACAGACGGGGAACGCTGCCCGGCAGCTTTGTAGAGGAAGTCCGGGCCATTCAGCAGCCGCCGATCCCATGGGATGTGCAGCTTGCCCGCTGGTTTGATGAACAGTTTCGGCCTTTGGAACCTCGGAGAACTTATGCCCGGTTAAGCAGACGGCAGAGTGCGACACCGGACATTCCCCGTCCGGCGTGGTTTCTCCCCGAGGAGCAGACAGAGCAGCGGATCTTCGGTGTTCTGCTGGATACGTCCGGTTCTATGGAACGGGGGCTGCTGGCTGCGGCATTGGGTTCTATCGCCAGCTACGCGGAAACACGGGACGTACATCATGTCCGGGTGGTATTCTGCGACGCTGCTGCCTATGACCAAGGGATCATGGCCCCGGATGAAATTGCCGGAACGGTGAAAGTCCGGGGCCGGGGTGGAACAAAGCTGCAACCGGGAATCGATCTGCTGGATACGGATACTGCTTTTCCGAGAGAAGCACCCCTGCTCATTATTACGGATGGGGCCTGTGACCGGCTGAACCTCCGTGGACGCACCCATGCTTTCCTGATCCCTGCCGGAAACAGGCTGCCCTTTACATCACATGGCCCGGTATTCCGGCTGAAATAAACTATCTGCTGTGGCTCCGGGTCATACCGGGGCCGCTTTTATTAGGAGGATGAACTATGAGAAAAAACGCAAATGAGATCATCTTTGACGAAATCATCGTACTTGGCACACCGGCCCTGTTTACCGACTGGCGCGTGGACAGAGCCAGCGTTCCCGCTGATATGAGGATGTATGAAGTCCGCCACACGGACGAAGATTGGGGCGAGCCTTGCCAGTTGGCACGGGGTATATTTGTGAATTTCTACGGAACCATTTTGACTTTACAGACGTTGCTTTTGGCTGACTGTGGCTATTTGGACTTCGACAGCAGTAGGGATCGGGGCTACATAGATGATAATCCTTGTGCCACAGTTGCGGAGTTCCGCAGCAAATACGCCGGAAAGGAGGAGTGACTCATGCACAGTACCATTTATGAATTTTCGGAGCATCCGATTTCAGAGAGCCGGAGAGCTACCATAGACAGTCTGCCGGAATGGTTCTTCCAGACTGTGGCCGACTCGGCAGCGGATACGGACGAAATTACGAGAGCAGTCCAAATCCGTTGTTTGGAGCAGCACTTTGGCGACCTTTGTATAAGGGACGGAGATCTGCTGCGCCTCGTCCACGATTTCAAGGCACGATATTTCCGAAACAGTTATCCCTATTTTATGGCGGCAGTACAGGCTTTGGCAAAGGCGTCCTACGATATGTTCAGCGGCATCATACCAGCCCCTGCTTTCCATGCGGCGCTCAGCAGCGTCACGGAAAGCTACGCAGACCGCTTCGGCTTCTACGTCTATGACGCTGACCACGCCGAGCTGTTCCCTCTGGACGCCTGGCTGCGGACGGCGGATTTATCAAAACCATATTTTGTGGGCAGTGTGATAGATTACCATGGTTGGATGAATACAACCCATCAATGCGGATGAAAGAGAGGAATGTGTATGAACGTATGCCTGCCGAATATGGCGATACCTGTTGAGGAACAGTACCTTACAAATATGCCGCTTTTGGGTTTAGAGAAAAGAAATGCCGCAATGCTTAAAATTGATGGGAGGCTAACGGTGTTGATTTCGACAAAGAAGCATATTCATTTTTGATAAAGTGGATAGCAGGGGAGAGGTGATTGAAAAATTGCGTTTCTTATAGTATGATATATGAACAAACAGAAGTTACGGAGGCTGCCTGTGGATATTTATGAAATACGAAATGCCTTAACTTCAGGAAAGACTATTTATGATCTTCCGCTGCGCGTTACATACTATGCCCGCGTTTCCACAGATAAGGATGAGCAATTACACTCGTTGTCTGCACAGGTCAGCTACTATACCGATTTTATCCAGCGTTGCCCAAACTGGACATTTGTTGAGGGGTATGTGGACGAAGGACTCAGCGGCACCAGTGTAAAAAAGCGGGAACGTTTTTTACGGATGATCGAAGATGCCCATGAAAAGAAATTCGACTTTATTGTGACGAAAGAGATCTCCCGATTTTCCCGCAATACGCTGGATAGTATCCGCTACACGCAGGAATTGCTTCAATGCGGTGTAGGCGTCTTTTTTCAGTCGGACAACATCAACACTTTGATGCCGGATGCGGAGCTGCGTTTAACTATCATGTCCAGTATCGCACAGGATGAAGTGCGTAAGATTTCAGAGCGTGTGAAGTTCGGCTTCAAACGTGCCATTGAAAACGGTGTGGTGTTGGGAAGCAACCGAATTTGGGGTTATCGGAAGCAGGATGGAAAGTTGGTGATTGACGAGACAGAGGCGGAGATCGTCCGTTTGACTTTTGATCTGTACGCCAATCAGTATATGGGTGTCCGGGCGATCGCTAATTATCTGACAGACCACGGCTATAAAAACAGCAACGGCAGAGGCTTTTCCTTTAGTACAGTCCGGGGGATTCTCAGCAATCCAAAGTATAAAGGCTGGTACTGCGGAGGAAAGACCAGTAAGATTGATTACAAGCTGAAGAACGTCAAATATTTTTCGCCGGATGAGTGGATCATGTACCGGGATGAGGAAAATGTACCGCCTATTGTAACGGAAGAATTGTGGGACAAGGCGAATCGGCTGCTGATGCGCCGGTCAGAGAAACAGAGTGCCAAGGATAAAAGCTGCTATCAAAACCAGTACCCATACAGCGGGAAAATCATCTGCGGCATTCATAAGATGCCCTATTATCGAAGCCTTTACCGCTACAAAAGCGGCAACAAAGAGGTGTGGCAGTGTCAGGAATATGTGAAAAACGGCAAGAGTGGCTGTGAAATGCCAATCCTTTACACAACTGAAATTGACGATATTTTGCGCCAATCGTTAGAGGAAGTTGCCAAGTACAAGTCAGAGATCGTAGAAGAACTGATTCACATTTACAGTTCCGTTGACACGAAAGATAAAATTGAAGCGGAAACTACGAAATGCAAGGCAGAGATGGACACCATTTTGCAGCGAAAGGACCGGCTGTTGGATTTAAGCATCAGTGGGAACCTGTCGAATGCGGAGTTTGCTGCCAGAAATGAACGTTTCAATGTGGAACTGAAAACATTGGAAGATCGTCTGGCAGAGCTGGAGAAGCAGCGGCAGGATGACGAAAACCGAGTTCAGTATATCCGGGCATTAAAGCAGGTGATTTCCAGAGAGCTTGATTTCTCGGAAGGGTTTACGGTTGGCCTCGTGGATGCCTTGCTGGATTACATGGAGGTTATGGGGACAGAGGATAAGAAAGTGGTTCATGTTACTGTCTATCTGAAAGGTATGCCGGAGCAGCAGAATTACGTGATAAAAAGGTCCAAAGGAAAGACTTCGGTTTGTACCAGAGCATACACATGATTCGGGCAGATATTGAAACGGCGGTCAGCCCCATTATGGGCAATGAAAAGCAGTCCGAGGATATGGTGAACTATCTGCTGCAGGAGTTTGAGGGAGACACCAGTAAGATCTGGCAATCCAACATCTTCGGCCGCAGCTTTCACGAGGTCGTCAGCGACGATCTGCAGACCAAGTTGAAGCGAATGCCGGAGGACGCAAGAAAGAAGCTGCAGGAGACACTGACCCGCATTATCAACGAGGGCAGCGGCGGCCTAATCTGTATCATTCTGTAAATTTCAAGAGACGGGGGCGATGAGCTCCCGTCCTTTTTTTAACTTCATAACGTCATGGTCACAGATGGGAAAGCTGTTGACCGTAATGGGATTTCATGCTACAATAAAATCGTTTTATTATGAGTAAGTGCGTTCTGCCGAAGGCCGGGGAACGCGAGGGAGGAATCTTGATGTGGATTGCGGATCAATGGCAGGATTATGAGCTGCTGGACTGCGGCGGAGGAGAAAAGCTGGAACGCTGGGACAAGCAGTATTTGGTGCGCCCGGACCCGCAGGCCATCTGGGAAACGGATCATCGCCATCCCGCATGGAAAAAGGCAAACGCCAGATATCTCCGATCTCAGACCGGCGGCGGACACTGGGAGAAAAAAACACTGCCGGAAAGCTGGCAAATTCACTACGATGAGCTGACCTTTCAGGTAAAGCCCATGAACTTCAAGCATACGGGCCTGTTTCCCGAGCAGGCGGTGAACTGGGATTTTGCTATGAATAAGATTCGCAATGCTGGTCGGCCTATCCGGGTGCTGAACCTGTTTGCCTATACCGGTGGCGCTACCGTGGCCTGCGCCAAGGCAGGGGCCAGCGTGTGCCATGTGGATGCGGCAAAGGGTATGGTGGCATGGGCCAAGGACAATGCGCGTCTTTCCGGCCTGTCAGACGCACCGATTCGTTGGATCGTAGATGACTGCGCGAAATTTGTGGAGCGGGAGATTCGTCGCGGCAAGACATATGACGCCATTATCATGGACCCGCCCAGCTATGGACGCGGCCCCGGCGGCGAGGTCTGGAAGTTGGAGGAGAGCCTGTATCCCTTTGTGAAGCTGTGCGCCGGTGTTTTGTCGGACAAGCCGCTGTTTGTCCTCATCAATTCCTATACAACAGGGCTGGCGCCCAGTGTGCTGGGATATCTGCTGCATCTGCTGGTAGCCGAAAAATACGGTGGCACGGTGAGCTGGGACGAATTGGGGCTGCCGGTGTCTGCTACTGGTATGGCGCTGCCCTGCGGCGCAACAGGAAGATGGTTCTCGGAGTAAGCGGATATCCTCGGAGAAAGGAGATGCTATGATAAAAATCAAGAACAAAAAGTTGAGGTTTGTCATCACGTTTTTGGCTGTGCTGCTTTCGGCCCTGCTGCAAACCTTTGTGATTGAGAGCTTTGTTCAGACTGCGGGCCTGCTTTCCGGCGGCTTCACGGGCGTTGCGATTTTAATTGACCGGGTGGCCGCGCTTTTTGGCGGCGCTATTTCGACTTCTGTGGCGCTGGTGGCCTTAAATCTGCCGGTGGCATTCCTTTGCTATCGCAGCATCAGTCCGCGCTTTACGCTTTTTTCCTGCCTTCAGGTCATACTGACCAGCTTGTTTCTAAAAATCCTGACCTTCCCGGCAATTTTTGACGACATTCTGCTGAACGCGGTCTTTGGCGGCTTTTTAATGGGTATCAGCGTTGTCCTTGCCCTGAAAGGCAATGCCTCCACCGGCGGCACGGACTTTATTGCCCTTTACGTTTCCAACAAAACGGGAAAGTCCATCTGGTCTTATGTATTTGTGTTCAACGCCTGCATCCTGTGCGTATTCGGCTTTTTGTTCGGCTGGCTGTATGCGGGATATTCTATTCTTTTCCAATTTATCTCCACGAAAACCGTGGAGGCGTTCCACCACCGCTATGAGCGCCTGACCCTGCAGGTCACGACCAGAAAAGCGGAGGAGGTCATGGCGGCGTATATTAAGGCGTGCCGGCATGGCATTTCCTGCGTCAACGCCATCGGCGGCTACAGCCATGAGCCGATGAACGTACTGCATACGGTGATCTCCAGCTATGAAGAAAGCGACATCGTTCATCTGATTTTACAGGTGGACCCCCACGCTATTATCAACGTGCTGCGGACGGAAAATTTCTACGGCGGTTTTTACCGGGCTCCGCTGGATTAAATTATAATCAAATGAGGTATCCGCTTCATGGATATGATCGAAACAAAAAATTTGGCGTTCGCCTATCCGGCGGACGAGGGGGAAATTCAGACCCTTGCGCTGCGCGATGTCAGCGTTACTATTGAAAAGGGCAGTTTTGTGGTGGTGCTTGGACACAACGGCTCCGGCAAATCCACATTTGCAAAATGCCTCAACGCGGTGCTGCTGCCCTGCGGTGGCAAGGTGTACGTAGAGGGCATGGACACGCAGGACGAAGCCCTGCTTTTGGAGATTCGCCGCCGGGTGGGAATGGTGTTCCAGAACCCGGATAACCAGATCGTTGCCAACGTTGTGGAGGAGGATGTGGCCTTTGCCCCCGAGAACTTAGGTGTCCCGACGGAGGAGATTCGCCGCCGGGTCGATGCGGCGTTGGCAGCGGTGGATATGACCGCGTTTACCACCCATGCGCCGCACCTGCTCTCCGGCGGTCAAAAGCAGCGGGTAGCTATTGCAGGCGTCATTGCAATGGAGCCTGCCTGCATCGTGCTGGATGAGGCCACGGCTATGCTGGACCCCGTTGGCCGGCAGGAGGTTCTCTCCGCCGTGCATAAGCTGAACCGCGAAAAGGGAATTACCGTGGTGCTTATTACTCACCACATCAACGAGGCGGAGGACGCCGACCGCGTGATCGTAATGGATGACGGTCAGGTGGTTTTGGACGGCGGGCCGCGGGAGGTTTTCACGAAGGTGGAGGCTCTGCGCTCCATGGGGCTGACGGTTCCCGACACCATTGACCTGCTGGACCGGCTGCGGCGGGATGGCGTTGCCGTTCCGCCGGATGCTCTGACCGTGGAGGAATGCGCGGATGCCATTGCGGCGGCGCTTGGGAAGAAGTAATGGAGGACAGGGCATTGGAACCGATCATTCAGGTAAAAAATCTGACACATACCTACGGCGCCGGAACACCCTTTCAGCGAAATGCCGTAGACCACATGAGCTTTGAGGTGCAGGAGGGCGAATTTTTAGGAATCATCGGACATACCGGCTCCGGAAAATCCACTCTGATTCAGCATTTGAACGGTCTGCTTCAGCCTACAGAGGGGCAGATATTGCTCCATGGGAAAGATATCTGGGCAGAGCCGAAAAAGATTCGGGACGTTCGCTTCCGCGTGGGACTGGTTTTCCAGTACCCGGAATATCAGCTCTTTGAGGAGACAGTTTACAAGGATATCGCCTTCGGCCCTGCCAATCAGGGAAAAACCGGCGAGGAGCTGGACCATGCCGTGCGGGAGGCTGCTAAACTGGTGGGAATCCGAGATGAACAGCTTGAAAAATCCCCCTTTGAGCTTTCCGGCGGTCAGAAGCGCCGGGTCGCGCTGGCGGGCGTTTTGGCGATGGAGCCGGAGGTTCTGGTGCTGGACGAGCCCACTGCGGGTCTCGACCCGGCGGGCCGTGAAAATCTGATGGCAAATATCCGGGACTATCACCGCAATAAGGGTAAGACGATCATTCTGGTGAGCCACAGTATGGATGAGATTGCACAGAATGTTGATAGGATTTTAGTTCTGAAAAACGCTCATGTATTGATGCAGGGCACACCGGCAGAGGTATTTGCCAGAGGGCAGGAGCTGCTCTCCGCTGGTTTGGATGTGCCGCAGATCACGCGCATTGCCATGGCGCTGAAGGAACGCGGCCTGCCTGTTGACCCGGCCGTTTACACTGCCGATGCATTGGAACGGCAGCTTCTGACTTTAAGAGGGGAGGGGGCGGAATGCTGAAGGACATTACACTGGGGCAATATTTCCCGGGCAATACCGTGGCACACCGGCTGGACCCCCGCACTAAAATTTTACTGGTCACGCTGTACATCATTGCGCTGTTCAGCGCCAAGGGCCTGCTTGGATACATGGTTATGGCGGCCACGCTGGCCGTGTGCGTGAAAATATCCAAGGTCGGCTTCAAGTCGCTGGTGCGCGGGCTGAAGCCGCTGGTGGTCATTATCGCCTTTACCGGTATCCTGAATATTTTCTTCACACCGGCTGAAACGTATCTTCTGGAATGGGGCATCCTTCGCATTTCGGAAAAGGGCATCCAGAATGCGCTTTTCATGGTTGTCCGCATTATGCTTCTGGTCATGGGTACGTTTTTGATGACCTACACCACCAGCCCCATTCGGCTGACGGACGGATTGGAGTCGCTGCTGGGGCCGTTGAAAAGGCTCCGGGTGCCGGTTCACGAGCTGGCCATGATGATGGCCATTGCTCTGCGCTTTATCCCGACCTTGATTGAGGAAACGGATAAGATCATGTCGGCACAGAAGGCACGAGGCGCCGACTTTGACAGCGGGAACATTTTCCAGAAGGCCAAGGCGCTGGTGCCTATTTTGGTGCCCCTGTTTATCAGCGCCTTCCGCCGGGCGGACGAGCTGGCAACGGCGATGGAGTGCCGCTGCTACCACGGCGGCGATGGCCGCACCAAGCTGCACGTTCTGAAATACCAGCGGCGGGACTACGTTGCGCTGGCGGGCGGCGCGGTCATTCTGGCGCTGGTGGTAGTCCTGCGGAGGCTGGGCGCCTAAAAACAGAAAAACTCTGTAAACACAAATTCTGTAAAGGGAAAATGCTTTGCGTGAAAGGAGCGGTCTTATGAAGAAAAACTGGCTTCAGATCCTGTCTCTTGCGCTGAATGTGGCGCTTTTGATCACCCTGCTTGTGACCCGGGCGGAGCTGGTGAATACGCGGACGATCCTGAAAAGCAATTTGGACGGTATCGCGTGGCGGCTTTCCGATATGGATGATCGGATCACGAACCTGTCCGCAAAGCAGCGGGAGCAGACGGAGGATCTGTCGGATTTTTCCTTTGAACCCACCGGTCTTGACCCGGAAAGCCATACGCTGCAAGCCGACATGAGCATCACCCTCCGCCGCTGGACGGCGGACACGGAGGTGGCGCTGCTGATCACCCAGAACGGCCAAACCGCGGAACTGCCCATGACCGGGACGGACGGCGTGTTCGCCACCCCGGTGGGGCTGCCGGTGGAGGATACCGGCGAAGTGTCCTTCGCGGCGAACATCACCGCCGGCGGTCAGACCAGCCGGGAGGAGGTCACCAGTTACAGTGACCTTGCTGTGCTGCTGCCCCTGTCGAATGACAGCAGCGGTTATGGCGATCCCACCTATCGGGGAGGGAGCTTCCAGCTTCAATACGATCTGGGCATCAGAAAGCAGTACGGTACGGAAGTGATCGACCCTGTTTTTCAGGTGCTGAAAAACGGAGAGACCGTCCAGACCCTTCCGGCAAAGATTTCGGAGTCCACCTTCAGCGGTGATCCCGATGTGGTCTACTATACCCCGGCTTCGGAGAATGGCGGCATCGCGGTCTCCTGCCAGCCGGAGGACACCGTGGAGCTGCACCTGCTCTGCCGGGACAGCTTCGGCCTTTCCTATGATTTTACCGTCTGCACCTATGAGATCGATCAGGATGGGACGATGGCGGAAGAGGTCTGGCCGGTCACAAATCACAACGTGCGCGTTTCCTGGGAAAAATAACACGGCTGATGCCGCTAAAGGAGCCAATATGCGTAATATCGCACTGAAACTGATGTATAATGGAACGGCCTACCACGGCTGGCAGGTGCAGAAAAACGCGATTACCGTCTGTGAAACGCTGCAAAGGGCGCTGGAAAAAATCACCGGCGCGCCGGTGCACCTTACCGGCTGCGGCCGTACGGATGCCGGCGTTCACGCGGAGCGGTACATAGCAAATTTCCGGACGGAAAGCCGGATTCCGTTGGAGCGCCTGCCCTTTGCCATCAACACCCATACGCCGGAGGACATTGCTGTCAGTGAGGCGCTGGAGGTGGCGGAGGATTTCAATGCCATCGGCTCCTGTTTGAAAAAGGAATATACCTACCGCATTTATAATTCCCGAATCAAGAACCCATTTTATGTCAACCGTGCGTATTTTTATCCGAAGCGTCTGGACGAGGGATTTTTGAACCGTGCGGCCCATCAGTTTGTGGGGACGCATGATTTTGCCGCCGTTCGGTCTGTGGGAACGGAGACGAAGACCACCGTCCGCACGATTTACTGGTGTGATGTGAAGCGCAGCGGCGAGCTGCTGGAGCTGAAGGTCTGCGCGGACGGATTTTTGTATAACATGGTACGGGCCATCACCGGGACGGTGCTTTACGCCGCAGAGGGGAAATTTCTGCCGGAGGACATCCCGGCTATTCTGAAAAGCCGGGACAGGACGCTGGCGGGGCCGACTGTCCCGCCCGGCGGACTGTATTTAACGAGACTATGGTACGAGGATGAGCGACTCAATGGCTGATACAACGAATGATATCTGGAATGACCGTGACGGGGAGCGGGAGGCGCCACCGAAGCGGCACATTCTGCGAAATTTTCTGATATTTCTGCTGGTTCTGATTGCGGTGCTGGGCGTTGTGCTGGCAGCCGCATGGCGGGATGGTACAGGCTTTGACGTTCTGCGCCGGTATTTTGCCTATGGTACAGTGTCGGGAGCAGGAGATAAGACTGGTTTTCAGTTTGACGCTGACAACAGCAACCGCTTTGCGGAAATCGGAAACGGCGGACTTGTCATTGTCTCCGACACCTCCATCCGCCTGTTAAGCGCGGATGGCAGTGAGCTTTGGAGCGCCAATATCCAGATGAGCGCCCCCGCGCTGACCAGCGGCGGCGGGCGTGTTGTAGCCTATGACGTAGGCGGAACGGAGTTGTTCGTCCTTGACGGAAACGGCGTGCTGCTGGAGCAGACCACAGAGGACCCAATCGTTGCCGCAAATCTCAACGGCAGCGGAATGCTTGCGCTGACAACTGAAGCCAGCGGTACGAAGGGCCATGTGGAGGTGTACAGTGCTGCTCTGCAAAAGCTGTTTGATTTTAACGCCCATCGCCGCTTTGTTGCGGATGCCTGTGTGACGGAGGACGGAAAATATCTGGCCGCTGTGACCATGGGACAGGCGGACAGCGTATTTGTCAGCAATGTTGTGATTTATGATCTGACACAGGAGGACCCCATAGCGGAGTACAGCGTTCAGGACGGCCTGGTTGCCGCCATGCGTGGGAAGGGGAGTCAAATCCTCACGGTTTCAGATACCTGTCTGACCGCCGGAAACGCGGCCGGAGAGATTATTGGGACCTACAGCTATGCCAATGAATTTCTACGGGAATACGATCTGGGCGGTGAGGATTTTGCGGTTCTGCTGCTGAACCGCTACCAGTCCGGCAGTGTAGGCCGGCTGGTCACGGTAGCATCTGACGGAGAGGAGATCGCCAGTCTGGATATTTCCGAGGAGGTCCGTGATATTTCCGCTAATGGCCGGTATCTCTCTGTGCTGTACGCGGACCGCCTTGTGGTTTACAACCGTGACCTTCAAATCTATGCAACGCTGCATGGCCCGGAGCGTACCCGTGATATTCTGACCCGTGATGACGGTTCTGTTTTAATGATTGCAGCGGACTCCGCAGAGCTGTTTCTGCCATAACAGGCAGAAATTTTCAGGAAGTTTACAAATTGTTTTCAAGCGGAAAGGTAGGCAAGACCCATGACTCCTGCTATAATAATTGACGTTATCATTGCGGCAATCCTGATTGCCGCAGTGTTGATTGGCGCCCGCAAGGGACTCTTTCTGTCATTGGCGGGAATCATGATTTTTCTGCTGGCTCTGGTGGGTGCAAATATCGGAGCCAAATCCCTGTCCGTTCCATTGGCAGATCAGCTTACACCCAAAATTCAGGAACGAATTGCAGTGCGCGTTGAGAATACGCTGCAGGAAAAAAATCAGCAAAGCAACGAGAGCTTGGAGCAAATGCTGCCTGACAGTCTGAAAAGCATTCTGGAGCATACCGGGCTGCTGAATAAGCTGAAAGATGTTCTTGGGCAGAGTGCCAAGGGGACGATTGCTGAGATCAGCAGTGCCATTGCCGCTGCAATAGCCCGTGAGCTTGCAGAGACATTTTTATATGGCATTTTGTTCCTGCTGCTGTTTTTGGCACTTTTAGTGCTTTTGTGGCTGGCGGCTCGGGGCATCAACCTGCTATTGAAGCTGCCGGTTCTCAGCGGCATGAACGCTCTGGGCGGCGGAATCGTGGGGCTGGTGCAGGGAGTGCTGATTGTTGGCCTTTTGATCTGGCTGGCGCCCAGATTGGGAATAGAGCTGCCGACAGACGGAAGCTATCTGCTGCGTTTGTTCTCGGCAGTGCTTCGGTAAAAAATACGCCGATTACGAAACATTTTCCGCCGGTTTGGTAGGGCGGTACGGAGGTAATTATGCAGCCTACACTTTGTTCCAGATGTAAAAAGAATATTGCCACGGTTTTTATTACCCGGATGGAGGGCGATAAGACCGTCAACGAGGGTCTGTGCCTGAAATGTGCGAAGAACCTTGGTCTGCCGCAGGTCAATGACATGATGCAGCGTATGGGCATCACGGACGACGACTTGGACAATTTGAATAACGAAATGATGCAGGCCATGGATTCCATCGAAAACGCGGAGGAGCTTCCCGGCGGCGATACGGATGAGGAAGATGCCGGAAAAACGGCGACGTTCCCATTTCTGAACCGCCTGTTCAATAACGGCGGCGAGCCGCCTGCACCCACCGGTGAGACCTCCACGGATGATCATGCCGACCGCCGGGAGAAGCGGGAGGGGAAGCCCTCCGGCAAGCGCAAATTTTTAGAGGGCTACTGCATCTCCCTGAACCGCAAGGCCAAGGAGGGAAAGCTGGACCCTGTTATCGGCCGCGCCGAGGAGATCGAGCGGGTCATCCAAATTCTGAATCGCCGGCAGAAGAACAATCCCTGCCTCATCGGCGAGCCGGGCGTTGGCAAGACCGCTATTGCCGAGGGTCTGGCCCAGCGCATCGTGGCGGGGGATGTGCCCTATAAGCTGCGGGAAAAGGAGGTCTATCTGCTGGACCTGACCGCGCTGGTGGCCGGAACGCAGTTCCGTGGCCAGTTTGAGCAGAGAATGAAGGGACTGATCGACGAGGTCAAAAAGCTGGGGAACATCATCCTCATGATTGATGAGATTCACAATATCGTGGGGGCCGGAGATGCCGAGGGCAGCATGAATGCCGCCAATATTCTCAAGCCGGCGCTGAGCCGCGGCGAGATTCAGGTCATCGGTGCGACAACGTTCAATGAGTATCGGAAGTCCATTGAAAAGGACAGCGCATTGGAGCGCCGTTTCCAGCCGGTAACGGTCAATGAGCCATCTATTGAAGATTCTATCAAGATTTTGAAGGGACTTGCCCCGAATTACGAGGCGTATCACGGTGTCAAAATCTCCGATGGGATTTTACGTCAGGCCGTGCTTCTGAGTGAACGCTACATCACGGACCGTTTCCTGCCGGACAAGGCCATCGACCTGATTGATGAAGCTTGCTCCGACCTGAACCTGAAGGACCCGGATATTTCCCGGCGTATGCAACTCCAGCGGGAGATCGACGATTTTGAAAAGGAACGCACTATGCTGGAGGAGCAGGGCGCACAGGATGGCATAGAGCCGGATTACGAGCAGATCGCGACCCTGAAAAGCAAAATTCTGCAGCGGCGCACGGAGCTGAATACACTGCTGCTGAAGGGTGACCCCCAGCTCAGCATGGACAATCTGGCCCATGTTATCGAGCTGTGGACCAAGATTCCCGCCTCCAAAATTCGTGAGGAGGAATTTCAACGGCTCAGCCAGTTGGAGCAGAGATTGAAATCCCATATCATCGGGCAGGATCAGGCCGTGGAAGCGGTGGCAGCCGCCGTGCGGCGTAATCGTGTGGGCATTTCTCCCAAGCATAAGCCCGTCAGCTTCATTTTTGTCGGCCCCACAGGCGTTGGCAAGACAGAGCTGGTCAAGCAGTTGGCTGTGGACCTGTTTAACACGCCGGATGCGCTGATTCGTCTGGATATGTCCGAGTTCATGGAAAAGCACTCCGTTTCAAGAATCGTAGGCTCTCCGCCGGGCTATGTCGGCTATGACGAGGCCGGACAGCTGACGGAAAAGATACGCCGCAAGCCCTATGCGGTCATTCTGTTTGACGAGATTGAAAAGGCGCATCCCGATGTATTGAATGTGCTGCTGCAAATTTTGGATGACGGTGAGATTACGGATTCTCACGGCCGCAGAGTGAATTTTGAAAATACCATCATCGTCATGACCTCCAATGCCGGCAGCGGCAATCAGGATGGCGGCACCGTCGGCTTTAACAGAAGCCAGACGCAGCAGGATGCCGATAAGGCTATGAAGGCGCTGCAGCAATTCCTGCGTCCGGAGTTTATTAACCGTGTAGACGGCGTTATCACGTTTAACCGTCTTTCCAAGGAGAATTTCAAGGCTATCGCAAAAATTATGCTGAACGAGTTGGTGACCTCTCTTGGAGATAAGGGCATCACCTTCACCTATGGTGACAGCTTGGTGGAGTTCCTTGTTGAAAAGTCCTATTCCATGACCTACGGTGCCCGCAACCTCCGCCGGACGATTCAAAAAAAGCTGGAAGACCCCATGGCTACCAAAATTATCGACAGCTATGAGCATCCTATATCCAAAATCCATGTGGCTGCGGAAAATGACGCAATTCAGTTAGACGCGCTGTAAGAAGGGGGAGAGCGGCGTGAAGCTGTTTCGGAAGAATATTGAACCAAGCTGCACCTATTGTCAGCGCGGCCAGCAGATCAATGAAACGGACGTTATGTGCGTGAAGCATGGCATTGTTGCGGCGGAACACCACTGCCGGAGCTTCAAGTATGATCCGCTGAAGCGTGTGCCGCCCCGTCCGGCGGTTCTGGATACGGCCAAGTTGAAGGAAGAAGATTTCTCATTGTAAAAGAACAGGCATCCGGTATGGATGCCTGTTTTTACAGAAAGGCGGCGTCATGAACATCACACGTATCTGCACGCTCTATTTCAGTGCCACCGGCAATACGGCCCGCGTTGTCAATTTGCTGGCTGAAACCATGGCAAAGCAAATGAATATTCCGCTTGCAAATTTTCCTTTTACAGGTGCTTCAGATCGTGAAAAGGATTACAGCTTTACAGAAAATGATGTGGCTATCATAGGTGCTCCCACCTATGCGGGGAAGCTCCCAAATAAAATCCTGCCGGATTTTCGAGATAAGCTGCACGGAAACGGCGCTTTTGGAATTGCGGTTGTGACCTTTGGCAACCGGGCCTACGATCATTCACTGGCAGAGCTGTGCTCCGTTATGGCGGAAAATGGCTTTCGCACTGTGGCGGCCGGGGCTTTTGTTGGACAGCACACCTTTACCGATAAGCTGGCAGCGGGAAGACCGAACTGGAGCGACCAAGCAGAAATCAAGGATTTTGCCAAGCGTATCGTTGAAAAGTTCAACTGCTTAACGGAGCCTGTCACGCCGATTACAGTTCCCGGTGATGCCGCAGCGCCGTATTATGTTCCAAAGGGGATGGACGGTCTGCCGGCAAAATTCCTGAAAGCAAAGCCGAAAACTGATCCCGCAAAATGCTCAAGCTGCGGTGCCTGTGCCCGGTTGTGCCCCATGGGGGCTATTGACCCTCATGATGTATTCAGCGTTCCGGGAACCTGCATTAAGTGCCAGCACTGCGTCCGCAGATGTACGAGACACGCCAAATATTTTGACGATCCAGCGTTCTTATCTCATGTAGCCATGTTGGAGCAAAATTACGCAGAGCCAAAGGAAAACGAGACGTTTCTGTAAAACTGTGAAGGCACTGACCGCACACTAAGCCGGTGTGCGGTTTTGCTTTTCCGTATATTCATTATAGGTGCACGAAATCGATACAAAACAATGTGACTTCCGGCAATTATTTTGGAAAAACCGAAAATATGGACCGTTTCGCTTACTCCCGCATAGCCTGAAAATGAAATCAATTCGGGAGGAATATTGCTATGGCACAGGTCACAAATTTCTTTTTAGGCGCCAACAGCGGAAGCGGCTTTCAAAATCTTTTTTCGGAAATCTTGGATGTAAATGACACGTTTGATCTGATGATTTTAAAGGGCGGCCCCGGTGTTGGAAAGAATACGTTCATGCGTGAGATCGGGCGGACAATGGAGGCCGCCGGGGCGGATGTGGAATACCTATGGTGCTCCGGGGACCCAGACTCTCTGGATGGTGTGGTGATTCCGTCCATTCGCTGCGGGGTCTGTGACGGTACCAGTCCGCACGTTATGGAGCCGCGGTTTCCGGCGGCAGTGGACCGCTATGTGGATTTGGGCCGCTTTTATGACATCTCCGCCGCAAAGGCGCAGGCAGAGGAGGTAAAGCGCCATACGCATGATTATAAGGAGGCATATATCCAGGCCTATCGCTGCCTGAAATCAGCACGGCAGGTCGAACTGGATACCCTGGCAGAGGTTGGAAAAATCGTTGACTGTCAGCGAATGCTGCGGCGGATGGCGGGCATTATTGCGCGGGAACTGCGAGGCCACGGAAGCGGAAGTGGAAAAATCACCAAACGCTTTTTGGGGAGTATTACCCACAAGGGTGCCATCTGGCGCTTTGACAGTGTTGATACGCTGTGCCCGCGTGTCTACGAGTTCGCGGACCGTTACGAAACGGCGGGCGGCTTACTGGAGATTATTCAGGCAGAAGCCGTGCGGCGAAACTACGATGTGATCGCCTGCATGGCCCCGGAGAATATCACACGGATGGAGCATTTGCTGATTCCTGAACTGGGTTTGGCGTTTGTTACTTCAAGACCGGGGATGGAATATGTGGGAAAGCCCTGCCGCCGGATCCGACTGGATGCGCTGGCACATCCAGAAAATAAGGCTCGTCTCCGCTTTCGCAGACGGATGGCCGATGTGCTCCGTGAAGAAGGCGTTGCCGCGCTTCAGGAGGCAAAGGCGGCCCATGACCGGCTGGAGAGCGTTTATAACCCCTATGTGGATTTTGACGGTGTCCGGGCACAGGCGGCGCTGGAGGCCGGACGTCTGCTGAGCTGGATGCAATAGGGGAGGGCATAACAGCGTTTATTTTCTCCTAATAACGAAAAGGCTGCACAGAAATAAATCTGTGGCAGCCTTTTCAGCAGTATTTCAGTTCAGAAAATCCTTCAGCTTTTTGCTCCGGCTGGGATGGCGGAGCTTCCGCAGGGCCTTTGCCTCGATCTGGCGGATACGTTCGCGGGTCACGTTGAACTCCTTGCCGACCTCCTCCAGCGTGCGGGTTCGACCGTCCTCAATGCCAAAGCGCAGCTTCAGGACCTTTTCCTCACGGGGCGTCAGCGTGGAGAGGACGTCCATCAACTGCTCCTTCAGTAGCGTAAAGGAAGCGGCCTCACTGGGCTCACTGGCACCCTCATCGGGAATGAAGTCACCCAAATGGCTGTCCTCCTCCTCGCCGATAGGCGTCTCCAGAGATACCGGCTCCTGCGCAATCTTCAAAATCTCCCGTACCTTATCCACAGGCATATTCATCTCTGCGGCAATTTCGTTAGGCGTGGGATCGTGGCCCAGCTCCTGAAGGAGTTGCCGGCTGACGCGGATGACCTTATTGATCGTCTCTACCATGTGTACGGGAATGCGAATCGTCCGCGCCTGATCGGCAATGGCCCGGGTAATAGCCTGCCGAATCCACCATGTTGCATAGGTGGAGAACTTGTAGCCCTTTGTATAATCAAACTTCTCAACAGCCTTGATAAGACCCAGATTGCCCTCCTGAATCAAATCAAGGAACAGCATTCCGCGGCCCACATACCGCTTTGCGATTGAAACAACCAGACGCAGGTTTGCCTCTGCCAGCTTTTGTTTTGCCTTTTCACCGGCCTTGCGGTCAGCCTTCCATGCGGCAATTTCTTCCTCTGTAGCAGAGACCGGCTCCCCGGCAGAGCGCTGCTTTTCTACTTCATCCAGCTTTTCGGCGGCTTCGGCGCCTTTGCTCATGGCCTGAGCCAGAACGATCTCCTCATCCGGGTTCAGCAGGGGGACCTTACCAATCTCCTTGAGATACATCCGCACGGGATCGTCAATGGAAAAGCTGCTGACAAGAGAATTGGGGTCAACCAGCTCTTCCTCCTCCACATCGGCGATCTCCTCAGCAGCAGGCTCGTCATCAGGGAGGTCCGGCAGCAGGTCTTCCTCCGTACCGATTTCGATATTCAGCGCTTCCAGAGAGTCATAGAGCTGATCCATCTGTTCGCTTTCCAAATTCAGATCGTCCACAGCCTCCATCAGCTCTGAGGAGTCCAGACGTCCCTTTTTCTTGCCCTGTGCCAAAAGCTCACGCAGCTTTTCCTGACCAGCCAGCCAGCTTGCAGCGGGAAGTGCTGCCACCTGCTTATCATCCAAACGAAGAATACCGGCCTTCTTGGCCTCCTCATCCGTCATGAGCTGGGGGGGCTCCTGCTGAACAGCAGTGGATTTTGCTGCTTTGCCGCTCTTGCGGGCAGTGGGGGCCTTTGCGGCCTTTTTTCCATCGGCCGCGGCCAAAATGGCGTCCGCCTGAGCCTTCAGCTCCTTGGGCGTCAATACTTTTTCTTCAGACATATTGTGTTCCTCTCTTTTTGTTCTTGTATTTTTCGACAGCGGCCAAGAGGGGATCCTCCTGTGCCGTTCGTTTGTCAGCTTCTTCGTTGATAACGTTTATGTAATCCTTCAAGGCCTGCGCGGCATTGGAAAGCGACACCGGCTCCTGACAGACCGCAGTAAGATGCTCCGTTTCCTCCTGTGTAAATTCCTCTCCCAAGGAGGCAATCATCGGCCTCTTTCCAGCGGCATGGACCTCCCACAGCCTTTGAAATGCACGCCCCAGCAATGGGGAGGAAAAACGTTCGGGCACGAGCGGAATGTGATCGGAGAATAAGGTATCATCCCACAAAAGGAGGCGGAGCACACCTTCCTCTGCCCGGGCCGATCTCATGTTATCATAGTGGATTCTGCGCTCTCTCGGCTGAAGCGAGACAGCCGGATTCAAATCCTTGCGAAGCTCCGCCCGCTTTTCCTTGGAGGCCCGGCGCCGAAATGCCTGCTTTACCTCTAATGCCATGGCGTCCTTTGTGATTCCGGCAGCCTCCGCCGCCCTCGCCGTGTAGATTTCCCGCTCCACAGCGCCGGGGAGGGAAGCCAAGAGCTCACTGACCTCGCCGCAGTAGGCAATACGAGCTTCATCGCTGTGCAGATCATATTTTCCGGCAATTTGCGCCATGCGGAACTCAATTCCGTTTTCACTGCCGTTCAGCAGCCGCTCAAAGGCATCCGCGCCCTGAAATTTAATAAAATCATCTGCGTCCTGCTTGACGTATTCGCCATCGACCAGACGGCGGGGGAGCTGTAATACCTTGACGCTGAATTCGGAGCCGTTGAGCAGCTCCAGCGCCCGCTGGGTGGCCAGTTTGCCCGCGTTATCGTTGTCATAGCAGAGAACAAGCTCCTTGGTAAAGCGGCTCAAAAGCCGTGTCTGCTCTATCGTCAGCGCCGTTCCCATGGAGGCCACGGCATTATCAAACCCGGCCTGATGCAGCGTTACGATATCCAGATTGCCCTCACAGAGAATAATATTGGGACGCTTTGACTTTTTTGCCAGATTCAGGCCATATAATACACGGCGTTTGGAGTACACCGGCGTTTCCGACGAGTTCATATATTTCGGCTCGGACTTGTCCAGCACACGGCTGCCGAAGGCGACCACATCGCCGCGGGTATCAATGACCGGCAGCATCAGGCGGTTGCGGAATTTATCATATAAGCCGCCCTTTTTATTCTGCACCACAAGTCCGGCACTCAAAAGCTCCGCCTTGGTGTAGCCCTTTTTCGTCATGGCGTTCAGCAGAACGTCCCATTCGTCCAGCGAGGCGCCCATGCCGAATTTCACGGCAGTGGATTTTCGTATTTGGCGCTTGTCAAGATACGCCTGTACCGCTTGACCCTCCGGCTGCTGCAATAGCTGATAATAAAATCTGGCGGCGTCCCGGTTCAAATCCAAAAGGCGCTGCCGCCTGCGGCCGGCCTCCCGGTCACCATCTTCCTCGGGAACCTCCATACCGGCGCGCTTGGCCAAAAAGCGCACCGCCTCGGGGAAGGAGAGGTTTTCCTCCTCCATAATGAAGTTGATAACGCTGCCGCCCTTTTTGCAGCCAAAGCAATGGTACATCTGGCGGTCCGGCAAAACGTGAAAGGAGGGGGTCTTTTCATTGTGGAAGGGGCAGCAGCCCCAATAGCTCCCGCCCTTGGCAGTCAGCGGCACATAGCTGCCGACGATATCCACAATGTCGCTGCGAGCAACCAGCTCGTCCATAAAGCTCTGGGGAAAGGCCATGCCAGACCTCCTTTCTAAATCGTTTTCCCTGTGTTATTTCAACGGATATTAAGTTATACCCCTTGCACTTCAAAAATCCTCTTTTTTTTCGAAAATTTTTGACTGATTTTGAAATTCCCGCTTTACAGTGTGTCTTTTGGGGCTGTATGATAGGGATAAGTACCACGGCATAAAATGCGAAGGGGAACAGCACAATGGCAATCTGGCTTTGGCTTGCCAAAATGGACAGGCCGCTTTCGGAAAATGAATATCACGATATGCTGGAACTGCTTCCGGAGGACAGACGCCTGCGTTTGGAGCGTATCCCAAGGGAAAAGCATCAGGAGGTTCTGTGCGCCTATCTGCTGCTGCGGCTGGCTCTGCATGACCGCTATAGCTGGCGAACATTGCCTGTAATCTCAACGGAGGCGTCCGGGAAGCCGTACTTTCCTGCATACCCGGAGGTCCACTTCAGCCTCAGCCATACGGCGGGGGCGGCCGCTGTAGCCGTGGCCGACACACCGGTGGGAGTGGATATTGAGCATATCCGCCCTGTCAGCGTCCGCACGATGGAGCGCATTGCGGGGGTGCGGACACAGGAGGCGTTTTTTAGATGCTGGGTGCGGCGGGAGGCCCGGGTAAAGCGCACAGGCGCTGGAATCGTGACGATGATGAAAACGGAAACACCGCTGAGAGCAGGGGAGTTTTACTATGAGATATCATCCTTTCCGGGATATGCCGCAGGCGTAGCCACAGGGGAACCGGCTCCGCCCCAAAAGATACAGCGTTTACATCTGGATGAGCTTCTTTGAAAGGTAGTATCTTGACTTTTGGACCGAACACGATATAATAAAACGGTAATTGATCGTGTATTCTCATAGACTTTGATAGGAACATGAGGGAGGTAGCATTGACATGACATATTCTCTTGAGGTAGCCGGTTTAAAACGGGAGCTTCCCATCTGTAAGGTAACAGATGATCTGTACATTGGCGCTTTTATCTGCTTTGGCGATGCCGAATTGACAGTAGCCTGTGCGCGGGAGCTTTTGAAGCTGGTTCCCGCAGACAGCTATGATTATATGTTTACTGCGGAGGCAAAAAGCATTCCGCTGATTCAGGAAATGGCCCGCCAGTCCGGCGCGAAGAAGTATTTCCTTGCCAGAAAAAGCTCCAAGGTTTATATGAAGGACCCGATTTGCGTGGAGGATCAGTCTATTACCACTGCCGGACTTCAGCGGCTGTATCTGGGGCGGGATGACGCCGCGCTGCTGCAGGGAAAGCGGATTTTGCTCATGGATGATGTGATCTCCACCGGCGGGTCCCTGAAAGCAATGGAGGCACTGGTGGAAAAGGCCGGCGGCATTGTCACCGGCAGAATTGCCGTTCTTGCCGAAGGCGCGGCTGCCAAGCGCACGGATATCAAGTTCTTGGAAAAGCTGCCGGTCTTCAATGCGGACGGTACTATCAAGGAATAAAGCGCTTTGATAAAATAAAAGACTCTCCCGGAGCTTGATCCGGGAGAGCCTTTTGCTTATTTGGAGATACTCTTACAAGAGATAGCTGTATTCCTTCAGCACCGTGCGGATTAACAGGGCAATATCAGGCGGCAGGCGGTCATCCGTGGCAGGGTCTGCCTCGAATACCTTACCCTCCAGCCGAATCAGTAACTTTCCACCGCCCAGCGGCAGGAATCCCTGATTTTCTTGGCTCTCATCAAATCCGCTCCGGGTCAGGAACAGGGTGAATTTATCCCGATAGGGCGCGGAGTCATAGGGGCAGAATACCGCGCAGTTGCCGCACTCATTGCACATACGGTCCACATGGAGAATTTCGTGCCGCCCACCCGGGAGTTCGATGACCACATTGGCCCGGTTCGGGCACACATCAGCACAGACCTGACAGACGGTATTGCAGTGCAGACAGCGGTTTCCCTCGCAGCCCACTGTGGGCGGAGAAAGGATTCCTTTTTTGGAAATTGCTTCTTCCCGGGTTACGTGGGCGTTTTCCGGGACACTGAGCGTATGAGGTGCACCGATTACAATATCCGCAAAGCGCTGTGCATCGGCGATTCCCTCTACCACAGTGGCAGGGCCGCGCATGGCGTCACCGCCCACATAGACATTCTCCAAATTCGTACAGAAGCCGGGGATGTCCTTAGCGTTTACCGCGATTCCGTTTGCGGTAAACAGTTCGCCTTCGACCTGCTCACCAACGGCGGCAATTACCGTATCGCAGTCGAACTCCATGAGCTCGCCTGTCGGAAGCGGGCTGCGGCGGCCCTTTTCATCCGGTGCGCCCAAGGTCATCCGCTCACATTTCAGCCTGCCGTTTTCCTGTGCAACAGGAGCAGCCAGCTCTAAAAAACGAACGCCATCGGCCATTGCCAGTTCCAATTCCTCGGCATCGGCGGGCATATACCGTTTTGTGCGGCGGTAAACCAGCGTCGCGGACGCTGCCCCTGAGCGAATCGCCGCTCGGGCCGCATCCATCGCGGTATTGCCGCCGCCGATGACCGCCACATGGCCCAAGGAGACCTTTTTCCCGGCCTTTAAATCCCGCAGCCATTGAATGACAGGGACAACGTTGCCGGGGATATTCAGTCTTCCGGCCTTTCCGGCACCCACCGCAAAGAAAATGTGGGTATATCCGGCGACGTTCAGCTCCGCTACGGAGGGAGCCGGTGTATTCAGCCGAATTTCCGCACCGTAAAATTGCATCAGGGCAATATCCTTTTCAATGGCAGCCTCACTGATACGGAAGCCCGGAATCACCTGCATCGGCACACCGCCCAGCCTGTTGCTCTTTTCAAAGACCGTGACCGGGATTCCTGCTCGGCCCAGAAAATATGCTGCGGCAATACCAGTGGGACCACCGCCGATAATAGCAGCCTTCCGTCCGTCGGTGACCGGCGCAGGCTTTTTCAAAGAACGCATCAATGCGTCATATCCGTTTTCCGCCGCCACGAGCTTCGTTTCCCGAATATGAACGGATTCATCATAGTAATTTCGAGTACACTTTGTCTGGCAGCGGTGGGCACAAATGGTTCCTGTAGTGAAGGGGAGGGGATTTTTCTCCGTAATGAGCGTTAGCGCCTCCGTATAGCGGCCGGTACGGCACAGCTCTATATACTCCGGAATATCCTGCCGAATAGGGCAGCCGCCCTCACAGGGGGCAGTGAAGCAGTCCAGCAGAGGGACCTTCTCCGTCAGCTTCCGGCGGGGGAGAGGCTTGATGTCCTTCAGGTGGTATTTATCGTGCCGGGCTGAGCGGGCCAGTTCATTCACAGCCAGCGAATCCACGCCACTGAATGACTCGAACGGAAAACGTTCCAAAATTTCCCCGATTTGCGTAAAACGCTGGTAGCCGCCGGGCTTCAGCTCCGTTGTCGCCATGGTGATAGGCCAGATGCCGCAGACAAACAGCTTGTCAATGTTGAAAGCATCCGCACCGCCGGCATAGGAAAGGCGGAGCTTTCCGTCAAACTCCCGGCTGAGCCGCGCCGCCATAGCTGTTGTCAGCGGGTAGAGGCTCTTTCCGGCCATGTACATCTCTTCGCTTGGCAGCTCACCGGCCTTTACGTCCACCGGGAATGTATTGCTGAGCTTCAATCCAAACTCCAAGCCGCGTTCCGCAGCCAGCTTTTCCAATCGGCGGAACATGGGAACCGCATCCTCGTATTGCAGGTCCTCCTTGAAATGATGGTCATCAAAGGCGATATAGTCATAGCCCATTTCATCCAATATGGAGCGTGCCGTTTCATACCCCAGCAGGGTAGGATTGCACTTGACAAAGGTATGCAGTCCCTTTTCCGTGATGAGATAGCTCGCAATGCGCTCAATCTCCTCCGGCGGACAGCCGTGGAGCGTGGAAAGGGTAACAGAGCGTGAAATATGGGGAGAGATCGTATCAATATAGTCACTATCCTCCGGGAACAGCTCATGGAGCACCGCAATGCACTCTTGAAAGACAGGCGTTTTGGCAGCGTCCATCATCCCGTTTAGGAACGTATCGACCTTTTCACCCTTGATGCCCTCTAAATCATAGCCCACAGACATATTGAACACAAAGCCGTTGGCATCGCCCAAGCCGTATCGCTTGGCAAGCATTTTGCAGGCGCACCAAGCCTTGACATATTCCGCAAAGGCCTGCGGGACCGTCAACTCTGTGGACCACTCGCAGTTATAGCATTCGTCCTCTGCCAGAATGCAGGGGCGGTTGATGCAGGCGGCCAACTCCGCGCCATCCATTTTCTGAACGGTTTTCAGCTCAAAGAACCGGGCTCCTGCAAAATACCCCGCTATGATGTTCTGTGCCAGTTGGGTATTGGGACCGGCGGCAGGACCGAAGGGTGTTTCAATGGTCTCACCAAAAATGGGCAGCATTTTCCCACTGGGATGAAACGGCCGCTGCACACCGAACACGGAACCGTCCCGGGCATATTCCGCAGATATCCATGTCATCAGTTGGCGAAAGGGAATTGGGGTCATTAACTCAGACATATTCACACCTCGTTTCGATTTTCAGTACGTGCGGTGGTTCAGCTCCCCCCAGAGCTTTTTGGCCGCCTCTAAAATATACGCGTTTTCCACTTCCTCATCCACGCCCACAAGCTCCCGGTCCAGCATCAGGACCCTTCCGTTGGCGATGGTAGTCTGGCACTGCCGCCCCGTCATGCCGAAGATCATGTGACCGTCAATATTTTCATCGGAAAACGGCGTAAACGGCTTATAGTCCATCACGATGATGTCCGCCGCCGCGCCGGGCTTCAGCACACCGAGCGGCGTCTCAAAATACCGGGCGCCGATTTTGGCGTTGTTTTTGAACAGCATATCCGTGACCTCGCACCAGCCCACGTTGGGAAGACAGGCATTATGCCGCTGGGAGCAGAGGGCGACTTTCAGGGACTCCAGCATATCATTTGTATAGGCGTCCGTTCCCATTCCCAGCAGGATTCCGTGCCGGTAAAGCTGGAGTACCGGAGAAATGCCAACAGCATTTCCCATATTGCTCTCCGGATTATTTACAACCATGGTATCGGTCTCCCGGATGATCTCCATCTCGGCGGTGTTCACATGGATACAATGCCCCAAAATCGTTTTCGGACCTAAAATGCCGTGATCCTGCAAGCGCTGCACCGGGCGGCGGCCGTAATTTTGCAGACTGTCATAGACATCGTTCATACCCTCGGAAACATGGATATGATAGCCGGTGCGGCCGTTGTTGGCCTCTACCATGCGGTCGAAGGTCTTATCGGAAAGGGTAAACAGGGCGTGTCCTCCGAACATAGCAGCCAGCATGGGATTTTGTTCCTTTTCACATTCCGCGATAAAATCCGCATTTTCCTGTATCGCCTGCCGGCACTTTTCTTCTCCGTCCCGGTCGCTGACCTCATAGCATAGACACGAGCGCACGCCGAAGCGCTTTGCGCTTTCGGCAATGGTATGCAGGGAGCCGGGAATCTCGCCGTAGCTTGCATGGTGGTCGAAAATTGTTGTAACGCCCTGCTTGATGCAGTCCATATACAGGGCATTGGCGCTGGCACGGGTGCCCTCCAGCGTTAGGTGGCGGTCAATGGCCCACCATGTACCGTCCAGTACCTCATAGAAATTGTTGGGATTGTTGCCGGCAATGGAAAGCCCGCGGGCTAAAGCAGAGTAGATGTGCGTATGGGCGTTGATGAACGCCGGCATGATGACGCCGCCCTTGGCGTCAATGATCTCCGCCTGCGGGTACTTGGCGCGCAGCATAGTTTCCTCGCCGACCTCGGTGATTTTTGTGCCCTCGTAGGCAACAGCGCCATGCTCATAATAGCCGCGGCTCTCCGAATCCCGGGTGATGAGCCTGCCGTTTGTGACCAGAGTCATTTGCTTTTCCCCCTTTTAAAAATTAACAGCAAATAAAAGAAAAGGGCGCTCCGATTTATAATTCGGAACACCCGCCGCACGCAAAGGAGACAGGTGTCAGCCCGTGCGCGAGGCACTCCGTTGCAGCCGTCATTCTTTGCTTTTTCACTTGTATTTTTATTGTAAGGGATGGATGGACAAAATGCAAGGAAAATCTGCTGGCAGCGCTGATAGCCCCCGGGAGCTATAGCTCCCGGGGGCTGTTTATGAAATTTTACATAGCAAAGTCTGCCATTGCTCTGTATCCAGCCCGTTTGTAAGCGATAAAGCGTAGGAATAGCCGCCCCGGCTCCAGATTGCTAATGTGAATACATTATTTTCACCCTTTAGTGTAGCGGTTCCGTCATCCAGCGTCAAGGCTTCAGTGTTCGGATAATCCGTGTAATCCCCGGAAACATCCTGCTCTCCGGCTGCCATGCGGAACAGGACCTTCTGCTCGCCGCAGGTATATTCCACCTGTGCCATTTCTCCCCAGTAGGCGCTGTAGATCACATCTTCCGGCACAAAGGGAAGGAGACCCGTCAGGTCCGGCACGGCAAAGCCCAGAGTCTGGGATAGTTCTTCAAGGGAGGTGGCTTCTTCAATGCCGTTGACTGGGGAGGTGACTGCCGAGCCGGGGGCGGCAGATTCAGGCCGCCTTTGGGGCAGCGTATAAATACCGGTGATGAGCAGAGCAAAGCAGGCGGCAGCCGCCAGATATTGCTTCAGGTGATGGAACCGCAACACCTTTTTATCGGGAGTCAGGTCGGCGGTTTCTATATTCTTTAAAATACGCTGCCGCATTTCCGGCGTCACTTCAATACGGTCCATAAGCTCATCATACTTCAAAGTCATACGCCTCCTTCAGCAGTTCCTTCAGCTTACCGCGCCCACGACTGAGGTCAGAGCGGATCGTTGCCTCTTTTCGCCCCAGAATTTGACTGATCTCCCGGGTGGAGTAGCCCTCCCGATAAAAAAGGTGGATAACCTCCCGGTACTGCACCGGCAATGCCTGCACAGCGTCCCAGATAAAGGAAAGGTCCTCCCGCTGCTCCGCTATCAGTTCCTCCCGCAGCTCATCCGTCTGTCGCAGGCTGTTGTATTTCAGCCGATTTTTGCAAAGGTTGCCCGCTACCCGCAGCAGCCATGCCTTTTCGTGCTCGTCACTCTCAAATACCGGCCGGGTCTTCAAAAATTGAATCAGCGTATCCTGCAGGACCTCCTCGGTATCGCTCTGATTGTGAAGATAAGAGTAGGCATAACGGAGAATAGTATCGCCATAAGTGTCCAGAATTTGTGCCGCCTGCTGGCTGATAGAGACAGTTTCGACAGGCTTTGCATCCTCCTTCGGTGCAAACAGTCGGGCAGCGGCCATTCGGAACAGAGAAAGCCAATCAATAGCAGGGAACAGGGGGAGACAACCCTCCACAGCATTCACTCCTTTGCGCTTGCGGCGAACCGTAAGCCGCTCACTGAATTTGTGCGGCCAGCTCAGACATTCCCTCGGCAGAGAGACCGGCACTGGCAGATACAGCGTAAGTATATCTGTCTTTTGCCCAAATAGCAAGATTCACGGCATCGTCATTACCCTTCAGTGTGACCTCCCTATCGCTGACAGTGATGGTATCGGATTGAGCGTAGTCATTGTAGTCGCCACTGATGTCCCCATCACCGGGAGCCTTGCGAATCGAAAGCTCATCGCCGCTTTCGTTTTCATAGGTGATCTCCAGCAGTCCTCTCTCCGTCAGGGCCTGAATATAGGAGAGGGCATACCCGTCGGGAAGCTCCGGCAGCGTCACATCAAAGCCGACAGTGGCCTCGGCATCTTCAATAGAAGCATATTCCGTCCAAGTCCAGGGATTCGGAATCTGGGCGTTTTCTCCGCCGATTACAGTATCCTCAGCTTCTGTCTGCTGGGTATCCTTTGTGCTGTCCTGAGCAGGGGCCTTGCTGCCGCAGGCAGCCAGAGACAACGCCATGGCGGCGCAGAGAGCAAGGGTCATCCAATACTTCGTGTGTTTCATGTTCAAAATTCCTTTCTGATATTCAGTGGCGGCGTTTTCGCCGTTCTGCCCTATAAACAACCGGACAACCCTAAATGTTGCAGGGAATTTTAAAAAATTTAAACCCGGGAGCAACAGCTCCCGGGTTTCATAGCCTTGAGATAGAAGAACAGATTTTTACTTTGTACCGAAGATGCGGTCTCCGGCATCGCCGAGGCCGGGAACAATATAGCCCTTTTCGTTCAGATGATCGTCCAGCGCGCCGGCGTAAATGTCCACATCGGGGAAAAGCTCCTGAATGTGCTTGATGCCCTCGGGAGCCGCCACCAGAACCATGAGCTTGATGTGCTTGCAGCCGCGCTTCTTCATTTCGCCGATGGCCTCAGCCGCAGAGCCGCCGGTGGCCAGCATGGGGTCAACGATCAAAACATCACGCTCGGCAACATCCTTAGGCATTTTGCAGAAGTAGGGATGGGGCTCCAGCGTTTCCTCATCGCGGTACATACCGATGTGGCCGACACGGGCGGCGGGGACCATCCGCAGCACACCGTCCACCAGACCGAGACCGGCCCGCAGAATGGGGACCACCACGAATTTGCGGCCCGCCAGCGTGGGGGCCTCCATCTCGCAGATCGGTGTTTCGATGTGCTTGGTGGTCATGGGCAGATCGCGGGTGGCCTCATAGGTGATGAGCATACCGATCTCGCTGACCAGTTCCCGGAAATCCTTGACGCTGGTGTTTTTGTCCCGCATAATTGTCAACTTGTGCGCGACAAGGGGATGATCCATAATGACTACTTTACCCATAATTCTGTTCTCCTCTATATAAAAATTATGAAATCACTGTATAGTGACAGGCTTCTTTTTCAACATATCCGCCTGCGGTGGGCGGAGATAAAAAACCGCAAGCTCCTGTGCGGATACCATTTTCCCCTGCGACGCCAGTGCTTTGGCCTCCAGCGCTACAGAGACAGCGTTTTGGAGCAGCAGATGGGGCGGGGCCAACCGGCAGGGAAGTCCATTCTCCGTAAAGCATGTATGTGCAAGGCACGCACCGTCACCCACAAGCGTAATAGAACGCGCCGCGCCGCGCAGCTCCTCTGCAAGCTCACTGAGAGAAATCGCGCGGTCAGGCGTTAGACGGGTAAGTACGCCGCCCTCGGCGGAAAAGGTCGCATTGTAGACCTGTGACCGGCGGGCATCCATGGCACAAACTACCAATCCATCGGCAAAGGCCACATTCCGCGCCATAGCTGCCAGCGTGGATACGCCAATGGCAGGCTTGTCCAGTGCCAGCGCCAGTCCCTTTGCGGCAGCCACGCCAATGCGGATGCCGGTAAAGGAGCCCGGCCCCACCGCCACGGCAATAGCATCCATATCCGTCGGCTTCAAATCGGCATTTTTTAAAATATGCTCCACAATCGGCATCAGCGTCCGGCTGTGAGTCAGCCCGGTATCCTGATAACCGGAGGTTAGAATGCGTCCATTCTCGGAAACGGCGGCAGACACCGCCCGGGCCGAGGTTTCCAGCGCCAATATTTTCACGGAAGCTCCACTCCTTCAACGGTAATGCGCCGGGTCATATCATCCACACGCTCAATGCGGACCTGAATGGCGTCAGCAGGCAGGGCGTCCGCAATGTTCTCGCTCCATTCCACCGCGCAGACACCGCCCCGGGACAGATAATCCTCCCAGCCGATGTCAAATAAATCCTCCGCACTGGTCAAGCGGTACATATCAAAGTGAAACAGCGGCAGCCGCCCACCCTCGTATTCATTTACAATGGTAAATGTGGGACTTGTGACCCGCCCCTGATAACCAAGCCCGGCGGCAAGCCCGCGGGTAAACGCAGTTTTTCCCATGCCCAGTCCGCCAAAATAGGCAACAACGGAGCCGGGAGAGAGTGCGGAGCCAAGGCGGGCGCCGACAGCCTCCGTTTCTTTCGGGCTGTGCGTGTAAAATTCCATAAGCGTCCTCCTCTGCATAAGCTATTACATTATAGCACACTTCCGTAAATAAGCAAAACAATTTTCTCAAAGTTTACACGCCTGCTTTTGTGTGGTATACTAATAAAAATTTACGGACAATCACAGAACTGTACACGCAGACTGTAAACGGCACAAGGAGAAACGAATGCTCAAGCGAATAAAAGAATCAATCATAGAGGTCATACAGGGCGCAGACCTGATTTTGCTGGGTCTTTGCTGCACCGCGTCGCTCTATGGCATTGCTATGATCTTCAGCGCTACGCGGTACAACGAGGATAACCGTAAAGTCCTCGTCCAGACAGCGGCGCTGCTCATCGGTATCGTGGTGTATTTTGCCATATCCATGATCGATCTGGAGCTTTTGATGAAGCGCTGGAAGTGGATCGCGGCCTTCAACGCCGGTTTTATTCTCCTGCTGCTGACACCCTTTGGCCGGGAGCAGGACGGCAACCGGGCATGGCTGAAATTTCCATTCCTGCCGGTCAGCATCGGCCCGGCAGAGGTGGTTAAAATCACGTTTATTATTCTTCTGGCTTGGCAGTTTCAATGGCTGTTAGAGGAAAAACGCGATTTGAAGTCCTTCTCATCGGCTTTTATGGTGGCAGGACACGCCTTTGGCATGGCCGGACTGTATTTCATCGTATCCCGCGACATGGGAAACGCCATGATGTTCGTATTGATTTTCGTGGTGATGGCGTTTGCCTCTGGCTTTGCCTTGCGCTGGTTCGTTTTGCTGGGGGCGGCCGGAACGATTGGCGGTATTGCGGTCTGGACACTGGACCTGCTGCCAAGCTATATGAAAAACCGTTTTCTTGTTCTTTTTGACCATAGCTACGATGTTCAAAATCAGGGCTACCAGCAGACCCGCAGCCTTTTGACTATCGGCGGCGGCGGCTTCTGGGGACAGGGGTATCTCCACGGCACACAGACACAGGCGGGAACCGGCTCTATTCCCGCACGGCACACGGACCTGATTTTCGCCGTGATTGGAGAGGAGCTTGGCTTTGTCGGCGCCACGCTGGCGATTTTGATTTTGGTGGCCATCATCATTCGCGTAGTGATTGTGGGGCGGCGGTCAGGCTCTATGTTCCACACCTGTGTCTGCGTGGGAATTGCCTCCATGCTGGCCTTTCAAATGATCATCAACATCGGGATGTGTCTGTTCATCATGCCGGTCATCGGTCTGACGCTGCCGTTTTTCAGCTATGGTGGCTCCTCCATCGTTACACTGTTTGCTGCCATGGGTTTTGTCTCCGGTATCAAAATGCGTACCGTGGTCCGGCGGAGGCCGGGGCGTCCCATCGGTTCAGCCTATTGAATCAAGCCGGAACAGGTTGTCCTGTTCCGGGTTTTACCATCTGTGTCTTCGGCGTAAGCGCGCATAATTTCCATTTGCCAGAAAACACTATTCCCGTATCAATCTGACAGGAGGTATACGGGAGCATGAAGCAATACGCACAGCGCGGCACCGCCTTATCCTTGGCGGTACTGCTTTTGGCCGGCAGCGCACAAGCACTGTTTGGCAGGGGAAAGGAAAAAACGGAGCCGGTGGCGCCGGAAAATGCGCCGGCAGCACGGGATTTGGAAATTCAGACCTATCGCGGCATTCCGTATCAGGGACGTCTGGAGGCAACTGCTCCTAATGGAGATGACTTAACCTATTCCGTTGCAGCACAGCCGAAAAAGGGAACTGTGATGATAGACGGAGCGGATTTTGTCTATACACCGAAGGAAAACGCTCTCGGTGCCGACAGTTTCACCTATACCGCCGCCGATTCACAGGGCGCGGTTTCCCAGTCGGCAACCGTAACGGTGACCATCGAGCGTTCCCGCTCCGGCGTTACCTATGCAGATACGGACGCATCCACTGCCGCCGCCGCGCAGTATCTTGCGGAGCAGGGAATCTTCACTGGGGCAAAAATCGGAGAGAATTGGTATTTTGAGCCGGATCGCACCGTCAGCCGGGAGGAATTTCTGGCCATGGTCATGGAAACCTCTGGAGCAGAGGTCACGGACGTTACTATGACCGGCTTTCAGGATGACGCGGCGATTCCCACTTGGGCAAAGGGCTATGCCGCTGCCGGTGTGGCAGATGGCATCATCAAGGGAAAGACCTCCGCAGGCGGGGCAGTGTTCTCCGGCGCTTCTCCGATTTCTTACAGCGAAGCGGCAACTGTCCTCAACCGCGTTTTGAACCGTGGGGACATCGAGCTTGAGGTGTGGTACGCAGATCGGGAAGCAGTTCCTTCATGGGCGGCGCAGGCCGTTGGAAACATGGAGGCGCTGAACGTCCTCAACACAGGCAGCTTCGGAAGCAGTGCATTGGAGGAACCGGTCACTCGCGGGGCTGCCGCACAGATGCTCACGGCCACCAGCACCTTGCTTCAGGGAGAAAAGTCTGACGGAATTTTAGGCTGGCTGAAATAAGACGGTATACCGGTTTTCAACAGGGGATAGCAGCTGCTTCCCTTGGCGAAAACCGGCTTCTTTTTCCAGATATGGGATTGTATTCGTGCGAAGATTGTGCTAAACTATTACGGCTTATAATAAAATTTATCACTTCCACTGTCATCCGAGCGGAAGCATGAAATTGAAAGGTTCTGGTTTTCAATGAAGATTGTTGTTTTGGCCGGCGGTATTTCCACAGAGCGCACCGTCTCTCTGGTTTCCGGCACCTGTGTGTGTCAGGCTTTGCGCCGGAAAGGACATCAGGCGATTTTGGTGGATATGTTCATGGGACTTGAAAATGCCCCAGCGGATTTGAGTACGTTATTTGACGCTCCGGATGGTCTTTGCCCCGATGTGAAGATCGCAGTGGAGGCTCCTGACTTGGAGGCTGTCCGGCGCGGGCGGCCGGATCAGAGTCCCAGCCGACTTGGCCCTCACGTACTGGATATCTGCCGCTTGGCGGATATCGTCTTTTTGGGACTTCACGGGCAGGACGGGGAGGACGGCCGCATTCAGGCCACACTGGACCTGCTGGGCGTACCATATACGGGTGCTGGGTACTTAAGCTCTGCTATTGCCATGGATAAAATTGTCGCGAAAGAGATGATGGACGCCAACGGTATTCCGAATCCGAAGTGGCAGGTGTTGACATATACAGAGGACGAGATTTCTCATCTGGCCGAAATACTGCCGATGCCCTGCGTGGTAAAGGCGCCTACCGGCGGTTCCTCCTTAGGCGTGTATTTGCCGAAGGACCGCACCGAACTGGCGGACGCGCTGCGGCAGGTCCGCGCTTACTGCGACCGTGTGCTGGTGGAGGAACGGATCTATGGCCGAGAGGTGACGGACGCCGTGCTGGGTGAGCGTTATCTGCCGGCAGTTGAGTCTTTCCCCGCAGTCGGAAATTTCGATTACACGGCAAAATATCAGGTTGGCGGTGCCAAGGAGGTCTGTCCGGCAGAACTGACAGAGGCCGAGGCAAAGGCTGTCGGTGAAATGGCAATGCGTGTCCATAAGGCGCTGGGCCTTTCCGTTTATTCCCGGACGGATATGATTTTGGATAAGAATGGACAGATTTGGTGTCTGGAGGCCAACTCTCTGCCTGGAATGACGCCCAACAGCTTTGTCCCCAAGGAGGCGGCGGCTGTCGGGATTTCCTACGATGACCTGTGCGAAGAGATCGTTGAGCAGTCTTTGAAGATCAAGAGGAGATAAGCTATGCAGCCAATGACAGTAACGGAAATCGCAGCCGTGGTCAGCGGCGTATGGTGGAACCCGTGTGAGCAGGTGCCTGCCATATCCGCCGTTTCCACAGACAGCCGGAATATCACGCCGGGGTGCTTATTTCTGCCATGGGTCGGTGAGCAATTTGACGGTCACAATTTTATTGACGCGGCGCTGGACGCCGGCGCTGCCGGCTGTCTGTGCGCCAAACTGCCGCAGGATATCCGCCCGGATAAATTTTACATCAAGGTGGCGGATACCCGCCTTGCGCTGCGGGACATGGCCTCCGCTTATCGGGACAAATTCGATATTCCCTTTGTTCAAATTACCGGCAGCGTCGGAAAAACCACAACAAAGGAAATGATTGCCGCTGTCCTTGGCGCAAAGCTCAACGTACTGAAAACGCCGGAGAACTTCAACAACGATATCGGTACGCCCCTGACGCTGTTCGGGCTGTCTCCCGAGCATCAGGCGGCGGTCATTGAAACGGGCATGAACCACTTCGGTGAAATTGAATATTTAGGCGCTATGGTGCGCCCGGACATTGCCGTCATCTCCAATATTGGAGATGCCCATATTGAATATCTCGGCAGCCGTGGGGGCATTTTAAAGGCAAAATGTGAGATTTTTGAGCACCTGAAGGACGATGGCATCGCCATTCTCAACGGGGATGACGCCCTGCTGGATACCGTGACCCTGCCGCAGAGGATCATCCGCTGCGGGCAGAGCGAGCATTGTCAGGTCCGTATCAGCGACATTTTAGACCACGGCGTCAATGGCATCACCTGCACTGTGACCTCGGAAAAGGATGTGTATCACCTGAATATTCCCGCCCCCGGCGAGCACATGGCTTATGCGGCCTCCATCGCTGTTGCCGTGGGAGAGGTGCTGGGGCTCAGTAAGGAAGAAATCATCCGGGGCGTTGCGGCATATGCACCCATTGGCTCCCGGATGCACATTCTCCGTCTATCCGATGGCCGGGTCCTGCTGGATGACTGCTACAACGCCAACCCGCAGTCCGTATCGGCGGCGCTGGAGGTTCTGGCAAGAACAGAATGTGAGCGCCGTGTGGCGGTCCTTGGCGATATGGGCGAGTTGGGAGACCTGACAGAGCAGGCGCATTTCAATGCCGGAGCTCTGGCGGCTATGCTGGGAATCGATTTTGTGGTGGCCATCGGCTCAAAGGCGGTCAAAATAGCGGACGGTGCCGCCATGGGCGGTGCGGAGGTCCTGCATTTTGCCACCCGTGAGGAGGCTATGCCGACACTGCGTGAGCAGCTTCAGCCCCATACCACTATGCTGATCAAGGCCTCCCACGCCATGCACTTTGAAGAAATCGTGAAAGAATTACAGATGATATGATCGATATACAAGTAAATGGTTTGGTAAAGTCCTTCGAGGTCGGCCAAAATATTTTAGACGGAATCACCTTTCAAATCGATCAGGGCCAGCGTGTCGGCCTATTGGGCAAAAACGGAGCGGGAAAGTCCACGCTGTTCAAGATACTGACCGGGGAGCTGGAGTATGATGAGGGAACGGTGACCATTGCACCGGGCCGCAGAATCGGCCTGATCTCTCAGATTCCGGTTTATCCTGATGGCTATACGGTAGAAGATGTGCTTCGCTCCGCCTTTGATCGGCTGCATACGCTGGCCGCCGAAATGGAAAGCCTTGCGGAGCGGATGGCGGCAGGGGAGAACGATCCCGCGCTTTTGAAGCGCTACGGAAGCCTGGCGGAGCGCTTTGAGGTTTTTGGCGGCTATGATACGGACGTTGCCATCAGCAAAATCGCCAACGGCCTCTCCATCCCGGACGATATGCGGGGACGTTTATTCGACCGCCTTTCCGGCGGTGAAAAGACCCGCGTCAATCTGGGGCGTCTGATTTTGGAGGATACGGACATTCTGTTGCTGGATGAGCCCACGAACCACTTGGACCTCCACGCAACGGAATGGCTGGAAAATTATATTCAGAAGTTTCACGGCACCGTTGTGGCAATCTCCCATGACCGGTATTTCTTGGACCGATCCGTGACCCGCGTTATTGAAATTGAAAACGGCAGGGCGGAATTTTATTCTGGGAATTACAGCTTTTACGCCGTGGAAAAGGAGCGCCGCTATCAGGAGCGGATGAAGCAATACGAAAAGGAACAGGCCAAGATCGCCCAGTTGGAAAAATCAGCGGAGCAACTTCGGTTGTGGGCGTTTCAGGGTATGGACAAGACCTACCGCCGTGCAATTTCCATGGAGCGCCGCATTGAGCGGATGCGTACAACGGCAAAGCCCACAAAGGCCCGTAAAATGGATGCCCGCTTTACCGCCGCTGAGTTCCACGGCGACGAGGTTTTGGGAATCCGGAACCTTTCCAAGTCCTTTGGGGCAAAGAAGCTCTTTGAGGGCATTTCCTTAAAGGTAGAGGGCGGAGAACGCATTGCCCTCATCGGTGACAACGGCACGGGTAAATCCACACTCATCAAAATGATCGTGGATGAAACCTACCCGGACAGCGGCCGTATCCGGCTTGGCCCGCAGGTCAAGCTGGCCTATCTGCCGCAGATCATTCACTTTGACCATCCGGACTGGAATTTGGTGGAAAATATGATGGCGGCCAAGCGGGGGCTTTCAGCCCAGTCGGCCCGGAACCGGCTTGCGGCCTATGATTTTAAGGGTGAGGATGTTCTCAAGCCGGTATCCGTTTTGTCCGGCGGTGAGCAGAGCCGCCTGCAGCTGTGTATGCTCATGGACGATGAGATCAACTTCCTGATTTTGGACGAGCCTACAAACCACTTGGATATTGCCTCACGGGAGTGGATCGAGGAGGCGGTGGAGGCCTATGACGGAACGCTTTTGTTCGTCAGCCATGACCGCTATTTTATCAATCGCTTCGCCACCCGTATCTGGGAGGTGGCAGATGGAACCATTACCGATTATCCCATGGGCTTTACGCAGTACCGGCAGGTAAAGGCACAGGAGGCAGCAGAAAAACAGGAAACTCAAAAGCCTGTAAAGGAAAAAACAAATACGGAAAGGCCTGCCCGCGGCGACCGTGCACAGCAGGCGGCAAAGAAGCAGCTTACCATCTGTGAGCGGGAAATTGCCAAGGCTGAGGAAAAAATCGCGGCCTTGGACGCTGAAATGGAGGCCAACGCCTGCGATTATGAGAAGCTGAACACGCTTGTAGCGGATAAGGACGCCGCGCAGGCGGAGTTGGACGCGCTGTATCAGCGCTGGGAGGAATTGAGCGAAGCGGCTGGTGAAGTCTGAGAGCAAAAGGAGTGAAGATATGCGGGATGTTCTCTGCATTTATTATTCCCGAACCGGGAATACCAAAAAGGTAATGAAAGCCATCGCGTCCGAAATGGACGCGGAGCTGGTGGAGCTGACCGACGGAATTGAGCGCTCCGGTTTGCGCGGCTGGCTTCGCAGCGGTCTGGATGCAGTTAAAAAGGATTGCCCGGAGGCCGCTGCCATTGAAACGGAACGAAAGTTGGAAAATTACCGGCTGGTCATTATCGGCACGCCGGTATGGGCCGGACGGTGCAGCAGCGTTGTCCGCAGCTTTTTAAAGCAGCACGGAAAGGAGCTGAACCGGGTCGCATACGTGCTGACCCGCAGCAGCGACCGCAAAAGCGAGGATGTTTACCGTCAGATGGACCTTTACACGGCACAGCCGCATCGGGTGGCAACATCACTCCGTGTAGGCCATGTGGGCCATACGTTCTGGCAGGAGGAATTTTTGCGGCAGCTCCGGGAGCTGTTGGAGTCAAACGGATAGCCGCTCTCTTTTTCCTGATTTAAAATTTGAGAAAAGGAGAGCACACTATGCTGGAAAAATTAAAGGCGCTGGAGCTGCGCTATGAGGACCTGCAAAATCAGTTGGGAGACCCAAAGGTTTACAGTGATTCCGAACGGCTGCGGCAGGTAAACCGGGAGCTGAAGGAGCTGTCGCCGATTGCGGAGACCTACCGGGCTTATATCGCGGCTGACAGCCGCAAGAAAGAATCCGAGGAACTGCTCCACGATCCCGATTTGAAGGAAATGGCACAAGAAGAACTGTTAGAGGCCAAAGCCGAGCTGGAGAGCCTGAAGGAAAAGCTTACCATTCTTTTACTGCCGAAGGACCCGGATGACGGACGGAATGTTGTTTTGGAAATCCGGGCTGGGACCGGTGGGGAGGAAGCGGCGCTGTTCGCGCACTCCCTTTTGCGGATGTACACCATGTATGCCGAAAGCCGTGGCTGGAAGCTGGAAATCGCCAGCATCAATGAAACGGAGCTTGGCGGAGTAAAGGACTGCTCCGCAGTGATTGAGGGTGAGGACGTATATTCCAGACTGAAATTCGAATCCGGTACGCACCGCGTCCAGCGGGTACCGGTAACGGAGTCAAACGGAAAGCTCCAGACCAGTGCCGCCACGGTGGCGGTACTCCCGGAAATGGAGCCGGTGGACGTTGAGCTTAATCCGGCCGATATTGAGATGCAGGTCTACCGCGCCAGCGGAGCTGGCGGACAGCACGTAAATAAGACTTCCTCCGCCGTGCGGCTTATTCATAAGCCCACCGGCATGATTGCCGAATGTCAGGAGGAACGCAGCCAGTTCCAGAACCGTGAAAAGGCCATGCGGCTGCTGGCCTCCCGGCTGTATGAGGCGGAGCGGGAAAAGCGGGAGAGTGCCTATGATGCGGAGCGCCGCAGTCAGGTTGGCAGCGGTGACCGTTCTCAGCGGATACGCACATATAATTTTCCGCAAGGCCGGGTCACGGATCATCGAATTGGCCTGACGTTATATAAAATCGATTCCATCATGGATGGCGCGCTTGACGAGCTGATCGACACTCTGGTCACAGCCGATCAGGCTGAGAAGCTGAAGCGCGGACAGCAGGATACTATTTGATAGATATACAAATTGATTCGAGGCGATTGATATGCATACACGGTATTTTGACCTGCGGGACACCAAGGGTCAGCAAAAGGTCATTGAGGATCAGATCTCAGCGGCAGCCGACATTTTGCGGCAGGGAGGCTTGATCGGTATTCCGACGGAAACCGTCTACGGTCTTGGTGCAAACGCTCTGGACGAGGACGCTGTCCGCAAAATCTTTGAAGCCAAGGGACGTCCGCAGGATAATCCCCTGATTATCCACATTCCGGGGCCGCAGTGGCTTCCGCGCTACTGCGAGGATGTTCCTCCGCTTGCCTATACGCTGGCACGTAAATTCTGGCCCGGACCGCTGACAATGATTTTAAAGCGGAAAAAAATCATTCCGGATGCCACCACGGCTGGGCTTGATACCGTAGGCGTCCGCTGCCCGGACCATCAGGTAACACTGGCGATCATTCGGGAGTCCGGCGTCCCGATTGCGGCGCCCAGCGCCAATACCTCCGGCCGCCCAAGCTGCACCACTGCGGCGGACGTCATGGAGGATATGGAGGGCAAAATCGACGCCGTGGTGGATGGCGGCCCCTGTCAGGTGGGCGTGGAATCCACCATTATCGACTTGACCTGTGAGCCGCTCCGCCTCCTGAGACCCGGCGGACTGCCGCTGGAGGCGTTGGAGGATGTGGCCGGTCCTATCGCGGTGGACCGCGCCGTGACCCAGCAGCTAAAGGAGGGTGAGCAGCCGAAGGCACCAGGCATGAAGTACCGTCACTATGCGCCCAAGGCCCCGGTCACCGTTGTTACCGGCCCGGCAGCCTCCTCGGCCCGAACGATTCAGCATCTGGCACAGCCGGGAGATGGCGTCATCTGCTTTGACGAATTTGCGACGCTTTTTGACCAGCAGGTTGTGGAGCATCTTGGCCCCAGTCAGGACAAGCGTATTCAGGCACAGCGTGTTTTTGATGCCCTGCGTGCCTTTGACAGCAAGGATGTGCCTCAAATTTACGCGCAGTGCCCGGACAGTCAAGGGCTTGGCCTTGCCATCAGCAACCGTTTGAAAAAGGCGGCTGGCTTCAAAACCATCGCTGCTGAGGAACGGAAGGTCATTCTTGGAATTACCGGCGGCACCGGCTCCGGAAAGACCAGCGCTCTGAACGCAATTCGCGATTTGGGCGGTACGGTCATTGATTGTGACGCCGTATATCATAAGATGGTGGCCGAAAATCAGGAGCTCCGCCATGCCATTGAGGTCAAGTTCCACGGCGTGTTCAATTCTGATGGTTCCCTGAACCGTAAAAAACTGGGTGAGCTGGTCTTTGAAAACAAAGAGCGGATGGAGCAACTCAACGAGGTCATTTATCGTTTTCTTGTCCCCGAGGTCCAGCGCTTGTGTCAGGAGGGCGGCGATCTGGTAGCAATCGATGCCATCAATCTGGTGGAAAGTGGTGCAGATTCAATCTGTGACAAGACGATTGCCATTACAGCGCCCATGGAGCTGCGCGTTCGGAGAATCACGGCGCGGGACGGTATTGATGAGCGGTATGCCAGGATGCGGATATCCGCGCAGAAATCCGACGAGTTCTACCGCGGAAAATGCGACTATGAGCTCAGCAATACTGCCGAAACCGCCGAAGCGTTCCAGAGTGCGGCACAGATATTCTTCCAGCGTTTGATTGAGGAGCTGCGCGAGGAAAAGGACGATTGAGCTTAACAAGGAGGATTCGATATGTCTGATACCAATAAGGAATTGAAGGAGCGGCTGCTGAGCAGTCGCAAAAACGGCTTTGACCGTATTGACGCCGCGGAGCTGGCAGCGGTCAACGCATACTGTAAGGACTATATGGCGTTTCTGGACGCCGGAAAAACGGAGCGGCTCTGTGCGGCCGAGGCTGTTCATCTTGCAGAGCAGGCGGGGTATCGTCCCCTCAAGCGGGGCGAGGCACTGAAGCCCGGAGACAAGGTGTATGTCTGCAATCGTGGAAAAAGTGTGCTGCTGGCCCACATAGGTACGAAGCCCATCAGCAAGGGTGCACAGATCACAGCGGCCCACATCGATTCTCCCCGGCTGGACTTGAAGCCCAATCCGCTGTATGAGGATACGGAGCTTGCGTATTTCAAGACGCACTATTACGGCGGTATCCGCAAATACCAGTGGGTTACGATTCCCATGGAGCTTCACGGCGTTGTTGCCCTGACGGATGGACGCACGGTTACGGTCAACATCGGCGGCGATGACGGTGATCCAAAGCTGGTCATCACCGATCTGCTGCCCCATCTCGGTCAGGAGCAGAACAAGAAAACGCTGGCTGAGGGCATCACGGGTGAGCAGCTCAATCTGCTGCTGGGGAGCAAGCCGGTATCCGGCGAGGGCTCTGACCGCGTCAAGCTATCGGTCATGCAGCTTTTGAACGAAAAGTATGGCATCACCGAGGATGATTTCACCTCTGCCGAGCTGGAGGCCGTTCCCGCCGTGAAGGCAACGGAAATCGGCCTTGACCGTTCCATGATCGGTGCTTACGGCCATGATGACCGCGTCTGCGGCTACGCCGCGCTGCGGGCACTGCTGGACATGGATAAAACGCCTGTCAAGACATCTGTATGCGTTCTGGCGGACAAAGAGGAGATTGGCTCTGACGGTGTAACCGGTATGCAGTCCGCCGCCTTCGATACCTTTATGGAGGACCTGTGCGAAGCGCAGGGGGCGGTGCTCCGCGTGTGCCTTGAAAATTCCTTCTGCCTCAGCGCGGATGTAACGGCGGCGTATGACCCGAATTTCGGCGATGTTTACGAGAAGAAAAACGCCGCCTATTTGAACTACGGCATCGGCCTTTGCAAATACACCGGCGCCCGGGGCAAATCCGGTGCCAGCGACGCCAGCGCCGAGACCGTGGGATATGTGCGGGGCATTTTTGAGCGGGCAAACGTGATCTGGCAGATTGCGGAGCTTGGTAAGGTAGACGCCGGCGGCGGCGGCACCGTGGCGATGTATATGGCAAACCGCAACATTACAACGCTGGACGCCGGCGTGCCGGTGTTGGCCATGCACGCCCCCTTTGAGGTTGTCTCCAAGCTGGACTGCTATGAGACCTACAAGGGTATGAAGGCAATTTACGAGGCTGAATAAAATAGTTTTTTATAAACAAGCAAACAGGAGGGAGTTTCCCTCCTGTTTGCTGTATAAAGACGGTTTTGAGCAATCTGCCCATATCAAAAGAACAGATGGAAAAATTTTCAAGCAAAGGAACGAGAGATTATTCAAATATTGTAGTTGCAAGTCCTCGAAAAAGCTGGTAAAATAAAATCCGTCGAAGACAAATGGCCATAGGAGGCGGACGAAATGGCAAGAAAAATCAAATATTATCTGGTTGCGGCAGATGCGCTCCCCGAAATTTTTATTCGTGTGGCAGAAGCAAAGTGCATGATGCAGACGGGCGAGGCGGATACGGTGGGAGCAGCCACCAAAATGGCTGGCATCAGCCGCAGCGCTTTTTACAAGTATAAGGACGCGGTCCAGCCCTTCAATGATATGAAATCCGAGCACATCATCACCTTTTATACGCTGTTGAAGGATATCTCCGGTACGCTTTCAGGTGTGCTGGGAATCTTTGCCGATTCCGGAGCAAATATTTTGACTATCAACCAGAGTATCCCGACAAACGGCTGTGCCGCTGTTACAATCTCAGCCGAGACCTCGGATATGGAAAAATCTCTGGAGCAGTTGATCGCAGAGGTTTCCGGGCTTGAGAACGTGATCAAATTTGAGGTTTTGGCCGGATAAGGGGAGAACGATTGGGGAGAACGATTTATGATCAAGATTGCAATTCTGGGACTCGGTACAGTCGGTACCGGCGTTGTAAAGGTGGTGGAAGCCAACGCCGACTCCATTCAGCATAAGCTGGGGCAGCCAATGGCAGTTAAAACGGCACTGGTCCGCCGTTTTCGCAGCGGCCCTTATCAGGAGCTTATGACGGATAACTTCCGTGAGATCGAGTCAGACAGTGAAATTCAGGTGGTTGTGGAGACCATTGGCGGCGTGGACGCAGCCTATGACTATACCCGCCGGTGCCTTATGGCCGGGAAGCACGTTGTTACTGCCAACAAGCAGCTGGTAGCCGAGCATGGCTGTGAGCTGCTGGAACTGGCACGGCAAAATCATGTCAACTATTTGTTCGAGGCCAGTGTTGGCGGCGGCATTCCCATTCTGCACCCGCTGACGCAGTGCATGGCCGCAAACCGCATTGATGAGATTTACGGCATTTTGAATGGCACCACAAACTTTATCCTTACCAAGATGGTCAAGGAGGGCGCGCCGTTTTCCGAGGTTTTGAAGCTGGCTCAGGAAAAGGGCTATGCCGAAGCAGACCCCACCGCCGATGTTGAGGGCATTGATGCCGGACGGAAGATCTGCATTCTGGCCGACCTTGCCTTCGGTCATCAGGTAAGTCCCAATCAGGTCCCGATGGAGGGCATCACCAAGCTGGATCTGAAGGATGTGGAAATTGCGCAGCGCCACGGTTATCAAATTAAGCTGCTGGGCCGCTGCCTGCGGCTGGAGGGTGGCCATCGGACCGCTTATGTGGCGCCTCACCTCATTTCTCAGGAAAATCCCGTGTCCGATGTCAATGACGTTTTCAACGCAGTTGTTGTGCGCGGCAACGCCACCGGCGATGTCATGTTCTGCGGCAAGGGCGCCGGTGAACTGCCGACGGCTTCTGCCTGTGTAGCCGATGTTATGGAATGCATTCAGGAGCAGCGGCATCGCCCGGAGATTGGCTGGAGTCCCGATGAATCGGGCTTTGTCTCTCCTTTGGAGTTGAAGGACCGCTGGTATTTCCGCACAGATACGTCCCTTTCTCAGCAGGATCTTCCTCACGGTGCTCAGGTGTTGGAGAGCAGTGCCGGTACCGCTTTCATCACAGATTACATAACAGGCCATGAGGCACAGGCGCTGAAAGCAAAGCTGTCTGCACCGGCCTGTCTGCGGGTGCTGGACTGATTCCCCAATTTGCCTGATTTGGCGTATGATGGGGTGGACCCTGCCCTTCGGGGCAATCTGAAGCTGAGAGGGAACAACCATGAGTTTGATCGTACAAAAATTCGGCGGCAGCAGTGTGCGGGACGCGGAGCGTATCCGCAATGTTGCCGGTATTATTGCAGAAACCTATTTGCAGGGCAATGATGTGATTGTTGTCCTGTCTGCTCAGGGCGACACAACAGATGACCTGATTGCCAAGGCGAAGGAGGTCAATCTCCATCCATCCAAGCGGGAAATGGATATGCTGCTTTCCACCGGGGAGCAGATATCCGTTGCCCTGTGCGCCATGGCGCTTGAAGCAATGGGATTGCCGTGTGTATCCTTGACCGCGTGGCAGGTCGGGATTCAAACCACGAAGGTCCATTCCGATGCCAGAATCAAGAAAATCGACACGGAGCGAATCAAATCGGAGCTTGACCAACATCGAATCGTACTGGTGACGGGCTTTCAGGGCGTTGACCGCCTTGGCGATGTGACAACGCTGGGACGCGGCGGCAGCGATACCAGCGCCGTGGCACTGGCAGCGGCCTTTCGGGCCGATTTGTGCCAAATTTACACGGATGTGGACGGCGTTTATACCACCGACCCGCGCATCGTCCCCAACGCGAGAAAGCTGGATGAGATCACCTATGACGAGATGCTGGAGCTGGCATCACAGGGCGCAGGCGTGCTCCACAACCGCAGCGTGGAGCTTGCAAAAAAGTTCCGGGTAGATTTGGAGGTTCTTTCCAGTCTGGAAAGGAAACCCGGAACAAAAGTGAAGGAGGTCACAAAAGTGGAAAAAACCACTATTGCCGGTGTGGCAAAGGATACAAGTATTGCCCGGGTCGCTCTGATCGGTTTGCAGCATAATCCGGGCGTTGCGTTTCAGGTGTTTGATCTGCTGAGCAAGCACAATATCAATGTGGACATCATTCTTCAGTCCATCGGCCGCGAGGATACCAAGGATATTTCCTTTACCGTTCATAAAAAGGACCTTGAAGATGCCGAAAGCATCCTGAATGAAAACAAGGAGGCTCTGCGCTTTGACCATATCGAAACCGACAGCCATATCGGAAAGGTTTCCATCGTCGGCGCGGGTCTTATGACCAACTGCGGCATGGCGGCCCGTATGTTCGAGGCGCTGTATGAGGCCGGAATCAACATTCAGATGATCAACACCTCTGAAATTCGCGTTTCCGTTCTTCTGGATGAGGATGACATTGATTTGGCCGTGCGGGCGATTCACGCGAAATTTTTCGATGATATCTGATAAAATCAAAAGAACACGGGGAGAACACATAGCCTCCCCGTGTCTCTTTAAGTTACAATATATGCCGCTAAGCGGCGGAACGGAGGAACGTATGAACGCGATCGTAACGGTAATCGGTAAGGATAAGGTGGGAATCATTGCCACCGTGTGTATCAAACTGGCGGAGCTGAATGTCAATGTATTGGACATTTCCCAGACGATTCTCAACAATAAATTTACAATGGTCATGGCAGTGGACGCCGGTGCAGCGAACGTCAGCTTTGATAAGCTGTCTGAGGCATTGAAGGCTCTTGGCGATGATATGGAGCTGTCTATCCGGATTCAGCGGGAAGAAATTTTTGACGCCATGCACAGAATTTAAGGAGGGAAGATCATGCTCAATCAAAAGGAAATTCTCTCCACCATTGCCATGATCGACCAGCAGCATTTGGATATCCGCACGATCACCATGGGCATTTCACTTTTGAGCTGCTGCGATCCCGACGCCAAAAGGGCCTGTGATAAGATTTATGAAAAAATCACCCGGTACGCGGAAAAGCTCGTAAAAACGGGTGAGGACATTCAGCGGGAATTTGGGATTCCCATCGTCAATAAGCGTATCTCCGTAACACCGATTGCATTGGTTGCCGGGGCCAGCGAGGCAGAGGACTATGTTCCGTTTGCACTGGCGCTGGACCGTGCGGCCAAGACCTGTGGCGTCAACTTCATCGGCGGCTATTCGGCTCTGGTGCAGAAGGGGATGACACTGGCGGATGAAAAGCTGCTTCGTTCTATTCCCGAGGCTTTGGACCGCACGGAGTTGGTCTGTTCCAGTATCAATGTCGGTTCCACTCGGGCCGGTATCAATATGGACGCGGTGAAGCTCATGGGCCAGATCATCAAAGAGACCGCCGCACGAACGGCTGACCGGGACGGATTAGGCTGCGCCAAGCTGGTGGTATTCTGCAATGCTGTGGAGGACAATCCCTTTATGGCCGGTGCTTTTCACGGTGTAGGCGAAGCGGAAAAGGTTATCAACGTGGGCGTTTCCGGCCCCGGTGTTGTATACCACGCCTTGCAGTCCGTCAAGGGAGAGCCGCTGGATGTGGTGGCGGAAACCGTCAAGAAAACCGCATTTCAGGTCACCCGTATGGGCCAGCTCGTTGCCAAGGAGGCCAGCCGGCGGCTGGATACGCCGTTTGGAATTGTTGATTTGAGCTTGGCGCCTACTCCGGCTGTTGGAGATTCCGTTGCCCGGATCTTAGAGGAAATGGGATTGGAGGTCTGCGGCACCCACGGCACCACGGCGGCACTGGCACTGCTGAATGATGCTGTGAAAAAGGGTGGTGTTATGGCGTCTTCCTCCGTTGGCGGTCTTTCCGGCGCGTTTATCCCCGTCAGCGAAGACGAGGGCATGATCGCCGCTGCCAATGCGGGGACGCTCTGTGTGGACAAGCTGGAGGCCATGACCTGTGTCTGCTCTGTGGGCCTTGATATGATTGCTGTTCCCGGCGATACGCCTGCCGAAACCATCTCCGCCATCATCGCTGACGAAGCGGCCATCGGCATGGTGAATAATAAGACCACCGCTGTCCGTCTGCTGCCGACGCCCGACAAGAAAGTGGGGGATACCGTGGAAATGGGCGGTCTGCTGGGCAGCGCGCCGGTCATGCCGGTGCACAAGGAGTCCAGCACTGAATTTGTCAATCGCGGCGGACGTATCCCGGCTCCGCTCCACAGCCTGAAAAACTGAAGACTGAAGTAAATATGGAAAGCAGCGGCGGTATGAAGTCTCATACCGCCGCTGCTTTTGAGATGTGTTTCTTCGAAAGACAGGGGAGTAATAACCCCCAATTTATACTTGTTTGCAGCAATTATTTCGTACAGCAGAAATACGCGATTGACCCATCAACATGAAAATCGATTGCTTTATATAGGCGGTTCAAAATATTCCGCAGTTGTTCTTCTGTTTGAAAAGGAGGCGTAAACCAGCCCTTCTTTGAAAAAATATTTCCTACAAGCCAATCGGTAATCCCGGATTTGCCTTTTATATAAAAGCAAGCGATGAATTTTCCTTCGGGCTTCAAAACACGCCATGTTTCACGGAATGCTGCTTCCTTATTGGGAAATGCGTGAAAACCGTTCATGCTGACAATGACATCAAAGGCTGCATCATCCATTTGCAGATTTCCAACATCCCCCTGAACACACCTGATATGCCCACAGCCGTTCAACCTTTTTTCAGCTTGCTCAAGCATATCGGTGCTGTAATCAAGGCAGGTAATATGAGCGTTTTTGAGGGAGGCCCATTTTTGCCCCGTGAACACGGCTGTTCCAACGGGCACATCTAAAATTGTTCCATCAAAATCATCCGGTATGTATGAAAGAACTTTATGTGCGATTTCATTATCGTCCGTTCCGCTCCAAAATACCTTTGCATATAATCTGCTAAGAAAATTTCTCTGTGTAAGAACGTTATCATATATGTTTTTCGACGATTGATACGCTTCTTTTATTTGATCTGCCATATAGCTCTCCATCAAAACCGATTTGTTTGAGCAGACTGTAAAATTACAATTCTTACACCTGCTGTTCCGCAAATTTCTGTTTGTCCCGATTGATCTGCTTTTGATAGCGGTCCTGCTCGGAAAAAACACAGCCGCAATACTTCTGCATATAAAAGCCAAGCTCCCGGGCCCGCTGATTGCCAACCCGGAAATTCGGGCGGAAATCCCGATAGAGAAATTCCACGCCATATTGCTTTGCAAACGCCTCTGCCGCAGCCTTAATACCATCATGGTCCTGATAGAGACTGGCCAGCAGGGTAGAGGTAAAAGCCTCATAGCCATGCTCTGCGGCAAATCGCGCAGTTTCCTCAAGGCGATGCCGATAGCAGTATGTGCAGCGATGGTCGATGTCATCGGCCACGTGCTCTACAAACGTCCGCAGACCGTATTCCTCATCTACAATGACACGCATTCCGATGGTGGGCGCATACGTGAGCAGGCAGTCCCGCCGGGCCTCGTACTCCTTCCACGGGTGAATATTGGGATTATACCAGAACGCGACAGGCTCAATTCCCTCAGCGCGGAGGGGATCAATACAGCTCAAAGAGCAAGGTGCACAGCAGGTGTGCATTAAGATGGTTTTCATGCTTTTTTCTCCTTTGTACAGGTTCTTTTTTTCACAGTATAGCATAGTTTTTTATCAGTGAAAACCCCTATAAAACCGATTTCTTAACGGAAAATTCACAAAAATTCAATATTTTTTACATTGCGGATTCTGTTGAAAAAACGTAACATAGTATTATTGAAAATTTACTCTGGGGCAGGGTGCCCCGGTTCTGAGGGGGTCTCTTTTTGCGTTTGGGGCTGGATGTTGGCTCCACTACCATTAAGTGCGTGGTATTGGATGACAAAAACAACTTGCTATACAGTACATATGAACGGCATTATAGCCATATTGTAGAAAAATCAGCGGAGCTGCTACGGCGTGTTGCGGAGCGCTTTGGCCCGAAGGCCATATTTGCCGTTTCCGGCTCTGCCGGAATGGGCATGGCGGACAGCGTGAAGGTTCCTTTTGTGCAGGAGGTATTTGCTACCCGTGTGGCCGCAAACCGCTTGGCACCGGGGACGGACGTCATCATTGAATTAGGCGGCGAAGACGCTAAGATTCTTTTCCTGACACATGGTCTGGAGGTCCGTATGAACGGCTCCTGTGCCGGCGGCACCGGCGCATTTATTGACCAGATGGCGACCCTCCTGAAAATGGGTGCCGATGAAATGGACGCCGCCGCGCAGACAGCCGAAAAGACCTATACTATCGCGTCCCGCTGCGGTGTATTTGCAAAAAGCGATATTCAGCCGCTTATCAATCAAGGGGCAAAGCCTGCCGATATTGCAAAGAGCATCTATCAGGCTGTTGTCAACCAGACGATTGCGGGACTTGCTCAGGGACGTCCTATTCAGGGAAATGTCCTGTATCTGGGCGGTCCGCTGACCTTTTCAAAATGTCTGCGTCAGAGTTTTGATGAGACGCTGAACATCACAGGTACCTGCCCGGAAAACAGTCTGCTGTTCGTTGCCATGGGCGCGGCGTTTTACGCAGAGCGGAGCATTGACCTGCTGAAAACAGCCGAACTGCTGGAGAAAAAAGGCGTATCCGAGACCTATCGCTCCCAGCCGCCGCTTTTTAAAAGCAAAGCGGAGTATGACGAATTTCAGGCCCGCCATGCCAAGGCGGCAGTACCGCAGGCCACATTTCCTGCAGAGTATGACCGGCCTGTACACATCGGTATCGATTCCGGCTCTACAACAGTGAAGGTTGTTGTTATTGACGAAGCCGCCAATCTCCTGTTCACGGATTACCAACCCAATCAGGGCGATCCCATTTCACTACTGCAAGCGGTTTTACTGCGGCTCTACGAGCAGCATCCGCACCTGAATGTTGCCTCTGTCACCACTACCGGATACGGCGAGGACTTGGCAAAGGCCGCATTCCACGCCGATTTCGGTGTTGTAGAGACGGTCGCGCATTTCACGGCTGCCAAGCATTTTCTGCCGGAGGTGGATTTCATCATCGACATCGGCGGACAGGACATGAAGTGCTTCAAAATTGAAAATGGCGCTATCAGCGATATTTTTTTGAATGAAGCCTGTTCCTCCGGCTGCGGCAGCTTTTTACAGACCTTTGCACAGGCATTGGGCTATGACGTAAAGGAATTTACAAAGCTGGGGCTGTTTGCCGACCGGCCCGTTGACCTTGGCAGCCGGTGTACGGTATTCATGAACTCCAGTGTGAAGCAGGCACAGAAGGATGGCGCCTCCGTTGAAAATATTTCGGCGGGACTGTCGATTTCCGTTGTAAAAAACGCCATTTATAAGGTCATTCGGGCATCTTCTCCCGAAGAGCTTGGCCGCCATGTTGTAGTGCAGGGCGGAACCTTCTACAATGAAGCCGTACTCCGGGCCTTTGAAAAGGAAATGGGGCTGGAGGTCATCCGCCCGAACATCGCCGGATTGATGGGTGCCTACGGTGCCGCACTCTATGGTGCCCAAAAATCCGTAAAGGGAAAGTGCAGTACATTATTGACGCTGGAAGAGCTTCAGAGCTTCCACCGTGAGACTGAAAGCCGCGCCTGCGGCCAATGCGGCAACAACTGCCAGTTGACCATCAATACCTTCTCCGATGGCGGCCGCCTTATCAGCGGCAACCGCTGTGAGCGCCCCATCACCGGAAAAAAAGAGCAGGGCGAATGGAATCTTTACGAGTATAAGCGGAAGCTGATTTTGGGTTATAAGCCCGGTGAAAACCGGCGGGGACGTATTGGTCTGCCGCTATGCCTGAATTTCTGGGAGCTGTATCCGTTCTGGTACACGCTTTTCACCAAGCTGGGCTTTCAGGTGGTACACAGCCCCATGTCTTCCCGGAAGCTGTATCTGGAGGGGCAGGGCAGTATTCCCAGCGACACGGCCTGTTTTCCGGCCAAACTGGCCCACGGGCATATAGAATTTTTGTCCAAACTGGGAGTAGATGCCATTTTCTATCCCTGCATGACCTACAATATTGATGAGGAGCTGGGGCAAAATCATTACAACTGCCCGGTGGTCGCCTATTACCCTGAGGTACTGGCCGGTAACTGCGATTGCCTGAAGAATACACGGTTCATTTATGACTATGTGGGCATCCACCGTCCGAGGGACTTTGAAAAGAAAATCACCGCTATTTTAGAGCGGGAGTTCGGTCCCATCCCTCACGGCGAGATCAAAACGGCGGTAAAGGCTGCCTACGCGGAATACGCTCACCATATGGAGCAAATTCGGCAGAAGGGTGCGGAAATCATTGCCGCCGCCCGGAAAGAGGGCCGGCGAATCATCGTTCTGGCAGGCCGGCCCTACCACGTGGACCCGGAGGTAAACCACGGCATTGACACGCTTATCACACAATTCGGCGCGGCGGTCATCACGGAGGATTCCATCTCGCAGTTGGAAAAGCCGTTTCGGACTACAGTGCTCAACCAATGGACCTACCATGCCCGCCTTTATGCGGCGGCGAAGTACTGCTGCTCCCAGCCGGATATGGACTTGGTACAGCTCGTCAGCTTCGGCTGCGGCGTGGACGCCATTACAACGGATGAGACGCGGGAGATTCTGCGGCAGGGTGGCAAGCTGTATACCCAACTGAAAATTGATGAAATCACAAACCTCGGCGCAGTGCGGATTCGCCTGCGGAGCCTGTTCGCGGCACTGGATGAGCATAAGGAGACCTGACATGGAGCAGAAATATCCCCGGTTTACGCCGGAAATGAAAAAAACACATAAAATTCTGATTCCCAATATGGCACCGGTACAGTTCCGCATTCTGGCGGCCAGCATGGAAAACCACGGCTATCAGGTAGAGCTTTTGGGAAACTGCGGTGAACGGGTCGCGGAGCTTGGACTGAAATACGTCCATAACGATACCTGCTATCCGGCGCTACTGGTCATCGGCCAGTTTTTGGACGCACTGGATTCTGGCAAGTATGATCTGGACCACACCGCCCTCATCATCACTCAGACCGGCGGCGGCTGCCGGGCCTCTAATTACATCTTTCTGCTGCGAAAGGCGCTGGAAAAAGCCGGTTATGGAAATATTCCCGTTCTCAGCCTGAATTTTTCCGGGTTGGAAAAGGACAGCAGTATGCCAATGGATGTGAAATTCATGCGGCAGGCATTGTCCGCCATTTACTATGGCGATCTGCTGATGACGCTCCGCGCGCAGACAGAACCGTATGAGCTGGAAAAGGGTGCAGCCGAACGGCTGCAAAACAAATGGCTGGACATTCTTTGCGACCGTGTCCGCCATGGCAGCGGCTACTCCGGCCGGGAAATGCGGAGCACCATGCCGAAAATTACGTCTGAGTTTGCGGCAATTCCCGTCAAGCGGATTCCAAAAGTGAAGGTCGGTGTGGTAGGGGAGATTTATGTCAAATACTCGCCGCTTGGAAACAATGACCTTGAAAAGTTTCTGGCCGCTCAGGGCTGCGAGGTAAATCTGCCGGGACTGATGGGCTTTGTGCAGTATTGTGCCTATAATATGGCGGAGACTGTCCGGCTTTACGGCGGATCGGTAATAGAGAAGACTGCCGCAGAAGCGGCTCTATCGGTGATTGCCGGAATGGAAAAGGTCATTATCAAAACGCTGAAGGACTATGGCTACCATGCGCCGCTGCCGTTCAAGGAGTTAATTCGTCTGCCGGAGCAGTCCCACACTATTGGCATGGGCTGTAAAATGGGCGAGGGCTGGCTGCTGACAGCAGAAATGCTGGAGCTTGTACAGTCCGGATATGAAAATATTGTCTGTGCACAGCCATTCGGCTGTCTGCCAAATCATATCTGCGGAAAGGGTATGGTGAATAAGATTCGGGAGCTGTACCCGGAGGCCAACATCACGCCCATTGATTATGACCCCAGCGCTACCCGCGTTAATCAGGAAAACCGTATCAAGCTGATGCTGGCAGTGGCCCGGGAACGGCTGCCAAAATTTACAGGCGGCTCCCCGAAGGCCGCTAAGGAGGATACTGCGGCAGAAAGGCAGCTTCAAAAACCGCTCTGCGCCAATGTATAAGAAAAACACACCGCCTGATAACAGGCGGTGTGTTTTTTATAAGGGATCGAATATCATAAATTACAGGGCAGTCCCTTTCTTCGGCGTATACAATTTTTGCATATCTACGCCCTCCAGCGTCAATAAAAAGCGCTTTTTATCCACGCCGCCGGCATAGCCGGTAAGGCTCCCATCCGCCCCCACAACACGGTGGCAGGGGATGATAATGGAGATTGGATTGTGGCCTACCGCTCCGCCAACAGCCTGTGCCGCGGCAGAAACACCCTGTGCCTGTAAGGCGTGCGCCAGTTCCCCATAGGTAGTCACCTCACCATAAGGAATTTGCAGCAGCAGCTTCCAGACTGCCTGCCGGAAATCACTCCCCTTGGGAGCCAACGGAGGCAGGGCAGGGAGGGGACGTTTTTCAAAATATGCGTCTAACCAATCCATGATCTGGCGAAACACCGGCAGCTCCGCATTTTTAGTTACATCAGCGCCTAATGTGGCGGCAAAATATTTTTGCCCCTCCATCCAAAGCCCGACTAAAGCAGTTCCATCAGACGCCAGAAAAATGCTGCCGAGGGGAGAGGAATATTCCGTCAAATACATAGGTGTTCCTCCTGAATAGAATATTTGTTCGATTTTCATTATAAGTGATATGAGCGACACTTGCAAGAGGAAAAAATGCGTGATAAGATAAAAATGTAAAAATATTTTTGAACAGGGAGGACATCCTATGCTGCTGGCAGTCGATATTGGCAATTCGACCATTTCAATCGGTCTTTTTGATTCAAAGGGTATCTTGCAATTTCTATCGTCACTGGATACGGACCCGCGCAAAACGGCAGATCAGATCTGCGTCGATTTGATGAATCTATTTCAATTATACCGTTTCCGTTATGAGGACGTTACCGATTCCATTTTGTGCAGCGTTGTCCCGCCGCTGAATTTTATGACTGCCAAGGCTCTGACTCGGCTGCTTGGAAAGCCGCCTATGGTCATCGGCCCCGGCGTTAAAACCGGGTTAAATATCCGGCTTGCAGTGCAAAGTCAAGTGGGCGCTGATATTGTTGCGGACGCCGTTGCCGCATTGGAGAGCTTTCAAGCGCCGATCATCACCATTGACATGGGAACGGCTACCACCATCGGTGTAATTTCAGAAGGACGAACCTATGAGGGAGGAATGCTGCTGCCGGGGGTCAACGTCTCCTTGGAGGCATTGAGCCGCCGTGCTGCCCAGCTTCCCGCCATCTCTCTGCAGGCACCCAAATCGCTGATAGGGAAGTCAACAGAGGATTGTATGCGTTCAGGCATCGTTTATGGAACCGCCTCCATGCTGGATGGAATCATTGACCGTATCCGTGAGGAATTTCATGGAAAAGAGGTCAGCATCGTGGCCACAGGCGGCAGTGCGCCGTTTATCGTGAAGTTCTGTCATAACCCGATCGTTTATGATAAAACCTTGCTGATGAAGGGTCTCTGGGCGATTTATAAAAAGAATCAATAAAAGCCAAACGCCCCATTTATCATGGGGCGTTTGGCTTTTATCTCATTGTTCCTTTTGCCGCTTTTTATCAAGCTCCTGAATATGTGACAAGGGGTTTGCCTTTGCAGCAACACGCAGAGCCTCATTGTCAATGTGCGTATATATCTCCGTAGTGTTCAAGTGATCGTGTCCCAAAACCTCCTGAACCGCACGGACATCTACGCCGTTTTGCAGCATCAATGTGGCGGCCGTGTGACGCAGCTTATGAGAGGAATACTGCGAAGCGTCCAATCCTGCTTCCAGCAGCCGCTTTTTCACCATCGCGTGCACATTAGAACGGCTGATGCGCTCGTTTCTGGTAGAGAGAAACAGGGCATTGGCATCTCGACCGCTAATGGGCCTCCGTACCGCCAGATAGCGATTCAATGCGTCCTGACAGGCTTCATTCAAATATAGAATACGCACCTTATTGCCCTTACCCAAAACGCGCAGCGTCTCGCCTTGGATATCCTGTATATTCAATCCGACCAATTCGGAAATACGCAGGCCGCAATTCAGAAACAGCGTTAAAATCGCATAATCCCGCTCCTGATTTTTGCCATCAACAGCCTTGAGCAAATCAATACTTTGGTCTAAGGTCAGATACCGCGGGAGTTCCTTTTTCAGCTTCGGAGAATCCATGTCCTTGACTGGATTTTCACGAAGCTGGTGTGTTTTATTGGTCAAATACACATAAAATGACCGAATTGTGGCAATTTTACGGGCTCTGGATGCCGCATTCAGGCCATAATCAGATTTCTGACTGTTCTGAAACCGAATGCGGTCTCGGCTGAGGTACGTCATATAGCTGTAAATATCCGTCAGGGTAATACTGCCGACAAAGGCCAAATCAATATCCAAAATATCAATTTCATCCAATGGTTTGCCTGCAAGCGACGGATTGCGAAGCTGCTTCATATAGCGAAAAAAATTGCGAAGGTCCAGATAATATTCATCAACGGTGCGCTGTGAGTGTGCCTTGATGTTCTCATGATAAGAAAGAAAATCCCGTAAAATCTGTGGTGCGTCTGCGCGATAGTCTGACATATTTATTGGCAGATAAGCCAGAGGTGTGTTTCTCCTCTTTTAAATTGAACAAAATTTTTATTTTGTTCAATTATTGAATAGCTTATCTGCAGCCTCCTTCTGTGGTTTCTTGAAAGAAATTTTATCCGCTTCAGCTCTGAATATGATCCGGCAATGCTCCGCCCTTCAATTCCTGTAGCATTTCCTCCACGATTTCCACAGCCGTAACAATCATAATGTCGCAATGCCCAGTCAACTGAAGTACCTTTGCAGACGGTGTTGTATCATCCGGAATAAATTTCTTTTTCAGCAGCTCCGCACACCGCAGCGCATCAAAACGCCCCGAAAATCGCTTTTGCAGCTCCTTTGCCTGCGCCATAGCGCGCTTCTTGGCCTCCACCGCATTTTCCGTATCGGTCTGTGTCAGCAGGTCAAGCACCATGATTGCACCGGTCAGTGCGCCGCAAAGCTCACCCGTCCCGGCACCGGCTCCAAACCCGCTTGCAATCGCCAGACATTGCTTCTCAGATAACCCCGCAACATCTTGAAATGACATCAAGACGGACTGTGCGCAATTATAGCCCTTTTTGTGATACTGATACGCCAATTCACAACGATTCATATAGGTTCCCTCTCTTTTTCTCAAACTCTCACGCTAATCCGATAGCTTTCGTGCCAGCTCCATCAATTTACGCAGACGGTGATTTAAGCACGATTTGCTGATGGGCGGGTCAAATTCCTCCGCCAGCTCCGAAAGGCTCAGTTCGGGATATTCAAGGCGCAAGGCCGCTGTCTCCTGCAGCTTGTCCGGTAATTGTTCCAACAGGTCGCACGCTTGCAGCCGCCGGATTGCCTCTAATTGCTCCTGCGCTGCCTCCACCGCCTTATCCAGATTGGCGCTGTCACAGTTGAGCCGCCGATTCACGCTGTTGCGTAGATCCTTTTCCAGCTTTGCAGACATAATATTCATCGCCGCCACAGGCGCACCAATCATCGTTAAAAAATCTTCAATTTGGTCGCTCTGCTTAAAATATGTAATTGAACTGCCATTTCGGCTCAGACTTTTCGGCGGATAACCGCATTCCACCAAAAGAGATTCGATTTCCCGGCTCACCTGCAAATGTGAGGTTGTCAACTCCAGATGATAGCGCTTCTGCGGGTCTGTGATGCTGCCGCCGGCAAAAAATGCTCCTCGTAAAAATGCCGCCTGATCGCACGCCTCCTCCATAAACGCAAAATTGATATGCAATACCAAATTCTGCTGCGGATCGTATCCCAATACATTGATGATATGGTTCAGCTTTCGCGGGTCTGTGATTTGAAAGATTCGCTTCCCCTCTGTCTGCTCCTTGTCCGGCTGGCGGTCAAAGCTCAACCCGAATGCCCGCCGGAACAGCTTCGGCAGCCGCTCGGCAAAATTGGGATTCTCTGTAATAACTCGCACCTCTGTTGCGCTGAACGTGTTGCAGTACAGCAAAATGCCATAAGCCTCCGCACGGGCGCAGCACAATTTTTGTACCGGCAGGCGGCAAAGCTCGTTTTTTGTCTCATAGGAAAAGGACATAGCAGCTCCTTCAGTCTTATCGGTTCATATCCCGATGGTTTTCCCGGACACGATAGCCCAATTTCTGAATATTTTCAGCCAACGCATGAGTCATTGCAACAGAGCGGTGATGACCGCCTGTGCAGCCGACCGCAATCACAAGCTCGGTCTTCCCCTCCTCCGCGTAGAGCGGTAAGGAAAACACCAGCAGCTCCTGCAGCTTTTCCATGTACTCCTTCGTTTGCTGGAAGGAAAATATATAGTCCGCGACCTCACGGTCCAAACCGGTTTTTTCTCTCAGCTCCGGGATGTAATAGGGATTTGGCATACAGCGGACATCAAATACCAGATCGGCCTCCATAGGCAGACCGTATTTAAATCCAAAGGAAATGATGCTGATGTTCATTCCGCCCTTTTCCGATGTGCCGTTTCCGAAATTCCGCAGCAGCTCCCCCCGGAGCTGCGCTGTGGAAAGATGCGTGGTATCTATGATATAATCCGCACGCTGGCGCAGCGGCTTCATCAGCTCACATTCCGCCAGAACAGCCGCCTCCAAGGAAGCGGTCTGCTTCATCAGTGGATGGCGCCGACGGGTCTCCTTATAGCGCTTGATGATCGTTTCCGGGGATGCCTCCAAAAACAGCAGGCTGCACACACTGCTGCTGTGCTTGAGCGAATCCAGAACGGCAAACAGCTCCGTTGGGCTATTGGCCGTGCGGACATCGTATACCAGCGCCACCCTGTCATAGCGGCGACTGCCCCCGGCGCAGAACTCTGCAAATTTCAAAATCATGGCGGCGGGCATATTGTCCACAATATAAAAGCCCATATCCTCTAAAAAAGAGGCGGCTCGGCTTTTTCCCGCACCGGAAAGGCCCGAAATAATCAGAATCTCCATAAAACCACCGCTTATCCTACGATCTTTACCTCGGGCTCCAAATGCACCCCGGTCTGCTCGAATACACGCTGCTGGACTTGGGAAATCAACTCTGTCATATCCGCAAAGCTGGCGCCGCCGCGATTTATCAGAAAGCCTGCGTGCTTTTCGGACACCTGCGCACCGCCGACCGTCAGGCCCTTCAGCCCGCATTGGTCGATCAGCGTCCCGGCAAAGTACCCCTCCGGCCGCTTAAACGTGCTTCCGGCGCTGGGCCACTCCAACGGCTGACTGCCTTTCCGCTTACGCATCAGTTCCCGCATGGTATCCCGAATCGTTTTTTCCTTGTCCGGACACAGCCGCATGGTCGCGGACAGCACAACGGCCTCCGGGCATTCTGACAGAATGCTGTGCCGATAGCCGAGCTTCAGTTCCTCGTTCGTCAGCGTCTTGACGCCTTCCTCCGGGAACAAAATCCGCACACAGGTCAACACCTGCTTCATTTCTCCACCATAGGCGCCGGCGTTCATGCATACGCCGCCGCCGACAGTTCCCGGAATGCCATGTGCGAATTCCAAGCCGGACAGCCCTGCCTTGCAGGCAAAATCTGCGGTTTTTGCCAATGTTGCGCCTGCCTCCGCCGTAATGGTGTTTGGTTCGTTTCCCAACTGAGCCTTGTTCATATACGCGGAGGTGTCAATCACCAGCCTGTCCAGCCCTTCGTCTGGGACAAGCAGATTAGAGCCATTACCGATAATCAAAGGCTTTGTACCGCACTCCATCGCAAAATTCACCAGCAGCACCATTTGCGCGCCATCGCTGGGAAACGCCATTCGCTTTGCCGGCCCGCCGATGCGAAACGTTGTATGCCGGCTCATCGGCTCCTCAGCAATGACCTTCATCTGCGGTATATATTTTTGAAGCAGATCATCCAGCTTTTCTGCCCAGTCCATAAAATTGCCTCCTTAAATCGCATTTCCCAATGAAGCCGCTCCGATCATCCCGGCCTGCCCGCCAAGCGCCGCTGTTACAATCTGCGGATAGCGCCCTGCATGGCCTGTATAGCATTTTTGCCTTACTGCTTCGCGGACAGGCATCAGCAGTAAATGCTCAGGTGCGCCGGAAATTCCGCCGCCAATGGCGATAACCTCCGGGTCAAATAAATTTGCCAGATTGGTCAGCCCCTCGGCAAGATAATTTCCATAGGTTCTGCACAGCTCCAATGCTGTTGAATCCCCCATCTCTGCCGCCTGAAATACTGCACGGCCATCCATGCCGCCACTTTTTCCGGACAGCTCATGCAGGATGCTGTCCGGATGTTTCTCCATAGCGGCGTATGCCATCCGAATTAGTGCCGGAGCCGAGCTGTACGCCTCCCAGCACCCACAGCGGCCACAGCTACAGGGAAAACCGCCTGCCTCAATTACCATGTGTCCGATTTCCCCGGCCATGCCGCTGCCAGAATAGAGTCTTCCATTCAGGATAAAGCCGCCGCCAATGCCCGTTCCCAGTGTCACCATGATAAAGTTCTGCGTTTCGCGGCCGCTGCCGTAGAGCCATTCCCCTACCGCGGCGCAGTTGGCATCATTTTCAAGATAGATAGGCAAATCAAAATACCGGCGAAGCATCGCCGCCAGCGGAACACCCGTCAAAGGCAGATTGCAGGTATAAAGAATTTCTCCGTTTTTTACGGCTCCGGGAATACCGATACCAATGGAACCGATGTCCGATACCGCAGCATGGGCGGCATCCAATGCCCTTTCAGTCAAAGCTGCCAGCTTGCGGACAAATGCCTCCGGGCTTTCAAAATTCCCCACGGGTATCTGCTCCTGTGACAGCAGTCGACCGCTCTCGTCTACGATTCCGGCGCGGAGATTGGTCCCTCCGACATCAATTCCGATATTCAACGAGGAACACCTCACATCACTGCTTTTCCTGTGTTGCCTGACTTCCCATATCCGCCCGCAGATCGACCCGGCGGGCCAATTCCTCAGCAGCATTATAACCGTAACGGCGGTGGCGGTTATTCATGGCCGCCACTTCAACAATACTGGCCAGATTCCGCCCGGGGCGAATCGGCACCGTCACGCAGGCCACCTGTTGTCCCAGTATATCAATGAACCGATCCTCGATTCCAAGACGGTCATAGAACTTTGTGCTGTCCCATTGCTCGAATTCCACCACAAGATCGATCTGGGACTCTGGCATAACAGCCCGCATACCAAATAGCTGCCGGACGTCAATTACGCCGATACCGCGAAGCTCAATGTAGTTACGAATTACCTCCGGCGCCGTTCCAATCAGTTGGTCGGAAATCCTGCGAATCTCCACTGCGTCATCCGCCACCAAGCGGTGTCCGCGCATGATAAGCTCAATGGCCGCCTCGCTTTTGCCAACGCCGGAATCGCCGGTAATCATAACACCCTCGCCGTAAATGTCCAGCAGAACACCGTGCCGCGTAATGCAGGGGGCCAACTCTTTGCTGAGATATTCCATAGCATGACTGGTGAAATCCGCAGTCCGCTCCTTTGTCCGAAGAAGCGTCCTGCCGTGATTTTGAGCATATTCCAGACACTCCTGTGGGCATTCAAGGTTGCGCGCCAAAACGAAGGCCGGAATCGTATAGGAGAACAAATCGTCAAACACCTTGGCTCTGCGCGTCTCACTCATTTTCATGATGTACGTCAGCTCTGCCTTGCCCATGACCTGAATGCGGCGGGCATCAAAATAATCAAACAGCCCGAGAATCTGCAGATCCGGCCGGTTGATATTGGTAGACTCTATCCGGTCCGTGTCATAGGTATCACTCTTATTTAAAATCTCCAGACCGAAATGCTCCACAAATCTTGCAAGGCTGGTGCCCTTCTCACTCATAGCGCTTAATTCCTTTCTTCTCTATGCTCAGATAATAAAATATGCCCCTGTACGGCAGTATGAATTAACTGCTTATATTATAAACGATTTCTCTTTACTGTGCAACACCTGTACATGGTTCATTCCCTTTCAAAAAAAATCGATTTTTTTGAAAATTTTCCTTGCATTTTCATTTCATATCTGCTATGATACTACTTGTGCTTGTATGTGAAGCATTCAATACGCAACAGCAAGGAGGTGCAACGGATGGCAAAGTGCGAGTTCTGCGATAAGGGTGTAACGTTCGGTATTCAGGTCTCCCACTCTCATCGGCGTTCCAATCGTACATGGAAGCCCAATGTGAAGCGTGTGAAGGCAATCGTAAACGGTTCCCCCCGCCATGTTTATGTTTGTACCCGGTGTATGCGTTCCGGTAAGGTCACCAGAGCGATCTAATGTACAGATAAAGCGCCCGGACTTTTGTCCGGGTGTTTTTCTATTTTAAGGTATTATCATGAATCATTTTTGCCCCTGCAAAAATACAAGCTGCCGCTGTCACCCCTCCAATCATATATATGGTTGCTCCCCATGTATCGAAAAGGAACTGCGAAAGCACGAAATTCCAAGCTGCTTTTTCGACCTCGTCATTTCCCCCGGCGAACAGGTCAGTGATTGCTCCATGGAGGCTTTTGCCGAGTGCGTGCTGACATTCAATAAAAATAAGACCACCGAAAGCGAATAAATCGCTTCGGTGGTCCTTTTATTACAGCCAAGTTGTTTCTGTCAGCTCATCCTTCTTTGCCCGGCACATCAGGCTGCTCACCACATCCTGAACCGCTCTGCCGTGGTATAGAACCTCATAAATACTGCGGCAAATCGGCATCTCCACGCCCTCGCGCTCTGCCAACTGGTGAATGCTTTCAGCCGCATAGTAGCCTTCTACCACTGCGCCGATCTCCGTCATGGCCTCCTGCGCGGATTTACCTTCGCCAATCAGAATACCCGCCCTTCGATTCCGGGAATGCATGGACGTACAAGTAACGATCAGATCACCCATACCGGCAAGACCGCCGAAGGTCTGGCGGGTGCCGCCCAGTTTTTCTCCCAGCCGGGTCAGCTCTGCCATAGCCCGCGTCATCAGCAGCGCTTTAGTGTTGTCCTGATAGCCCATGCCATCGCAAACGCCGCAGGCGAGAGCGACCACATTTTTCATAGCGCCGGACAGCTCTACACCCACGATATCCTCACTGGTATAGACTCGGAAATATGGATTCATAAAGGCGTCTTGTACCATTCTGGCAGTGGGCATATCCCTACAAGCGGACACGCAGCCAGTAGGCTGCCGAATACTTACCTCCTCTGCGTGAGAAGGGCCGGAAAGCGCAGCTACTTTACAGATATTTTGCGTGACATCCTCCAATATCTGACTCATCCGCAGATTGGTGTCCCGCTCAATGCCCTTGGAAACGCTGACCAGAACCGTTTTCTCCGTCAAATAGGGCGCGATTTTTTTTCCGGTCTCCCGTACCGCGAAGGATGGTGCCGCACATACAACCAGCTCCGCTCCAATCAGGCAATCAAGGTCTCCGCCGATGTGCAGCGCGTCCGGAAGCCGAACGCCCTTCAGCTTGGAATTTTCCCGGCTCTCCGCCATTTGCGCAGCCTTTGCCGGATCATGGGACCACAGGGTCACGTCATGTCCGTTGTCGCAAAGCACCATGCTCAGAGCCGTACCCCATCCGCCGCTGCCAACTACAACCGCTTTCATATTCGCCCTCCTACGTCTTCTTCCGATGAAAACTGAGCTTATTCTCATTTCCTGCCAACAGACGCCGGATATTGGCCCGGTGCATCCAGATAATCAGGCCGCCAAGAATAAACCCAAGCACCACGATCATGGGGACCGGATAACAATACCAGCTAATAAACGGAAAGCTCGCCCCGGCCCAAAGAGAGCCGAGGGAAACATAGCGTGTCAGCAGCGTCAGCAGCAAAAAGCCGCCCCAGACCACAATCGCTACCCGCCAGTCGATCATAATAGCGATAGTACCGCCGGAAAGAATGCCCTTACCGCCCTTGAAATGAAACATACATGGGAACACATGACCCAGCAGGCAGAAAAGTCCGCTCCAATACTTCGCAAAGGTCAGCCAAAGTATCGTTGTATCCTCGGCCGAAATGAAATCTGTATAGCCATGGCGAAACAGCCATTGCCCCACCAGTAGTGCAATGACCGCCTTCAGGACATCACACAAAATCACCACAAGAGTCAGCGGCCCGCCGAAGGTACGAAAAAAGTTCGTCAGTCCCGCATTGCCGCTGCCGTGGTTCCGCACATCATCCCGCAAAATGTATTTGGAAACGATCACCGCTCCATTGAAGCAGCCGCAGAAGTATGCGAATACTGCGGTCAGGAGCAGTAAAAGCGGAAAGGGCATTATTCCATTTTGAAACAATCCCGGCATCGTTACTCCTCCTTGTCGCCCTTTTCCCGGATGGACAGAATAATCGGCGTTCCCTCAAGGCTGAAGGTACTTCGAATGCAGTTTTCAAGATACCGCTGATAGGAGAAATGGAACAGCCGCCGGTCATTGCAGAACACCACAAAATGCGGCGGCTTTACGCCGACCTGCGTCATGTAATAGATTTTCAGGCGGCGGCCCTTATCCGTGGGGGGCTGCACCCGGGTCTGTGCGTCTGCCAGAACCGTATTCAGCATACCCGTGGTCACGCGGAAGGCCGACTGATTTGCCACGTAATCGATCAAATCAAACAGCTTTTCCACCCGCTGCCCGGTCTTGGCAGAGATAAACAAAATCGGCGCATAGGTCATGTAGGCCAAATCCCGACGGATGTCCTCTGTCATCCGGGCCATGGTCTTGTCATCCTTTTCCACAAGGTCCCACTTATTCACAACGATGATGCTGGCCTTGCCCGCCTCGTGGGCCATACCGGCTACCTTTGTATCCTGCTCCGTGACGCCCTCGGTGGCGTCGATCAGGATGAGACATACATCCGCACGGTCAATGGCCATTGTGGCCCGCAGAATGCTGTATTTTTCAATGTCCTCATCCACCTTGGAGCGCTTTCTCATGCCGGCGGTATCAATAAATACAAAGCTCCCTTTTTCGTTGGTAAAGCGGGAGTCAATGGCATCCCGGGTTGTTCCGGCCACATTGGAAACAATGACCCGTTCCTCGCCCAAAATCTTATTCACCAGAGAGGATTTTCCCGCGTTAGGCTTGCCGATGACAGCCACCTTGATGGCGTCATCATCTTCCTCCACTTCCTCCTCCGGAGGGAAATATTCCACACAGGCATCCAGCAAATCGCCGGTGCCATGTCCGTGGACCGCCGAGACCGCAATGGGGTCGCCCAGTCCCAGATTGTAAAATTCATAGATATCCGGGCTCTGGCCCTGATCCACCTTATTGACCGCCAGCACCACAGGCTTTCCGCAGCGGCGGAGCATGGAGGCAACCTCCTGATCCGAAGCGGTCATACCCGTCTTAACGTCGCAGAGGAACACAATGACCGTTGCGTTGTCAATGGCAATCTGAGCCTGCTCCCGCATGAACGCCAAAATCTGATTGTCCGTCCGGGGTTCAATACCGCCGGTATCGATCAGCGTAAATTTCCGTCCGCGCCAATCGCTCTCACCGTAGATACGATCCCGTGTAACGCCCGGAGTATCCTCCACGATAGATAAACGGCGCCCGATGATTTTATTGAACAGCATGGATTTTCCCACATTGGGACGCCCCACAATGGCAATAATAGGCTTTGACATAAGCTACTCCTTCTTCGGTCCCTCAAAATGGTGCCAGCGCATACAATGCGCCGCACCGCTAATGAAAGTCCGTGCTTTTAACTACTGTTATATGATATATTATATCCGCGCCGCACAAAGATAGCAAGCAAAACAAGCGCTCTTGTGCAGCAGGATTTATCCGATCAAGGTCTTCAAAAATTCCAAACGCAAAAGTAAAGGAGGGAAGAAACCTCTTCCCTCCTAAAGCAAGCATTTTGGCTTTTACTTCGCCGCTACAGACTTGACAACCTTGACCTCACGGCCGTTGTAGCTGCCGCACTCCTGGCACATTCTGTGAGGCAGATGCAGAGCACCGCACTTGGGGCAGGCAACGAGGCCGGGGACTGCCAGCTTCCACACGGAGCTACGTCTCTTATCGCGTCTTGCTTTGGATACTTTTCCCTTAGGTACTGCCATTGTGACACCTCCTTGATCTACAAAGGCCGCGGCCTTATTTATACTTTATTTGTTCTCTAAAAGCTTTGCAAGGACCGCTAAACGCGGGTCTACTTCCTTTTTGCAGGAACACGGCCCGACATTCAGGTCGGCGCCACAGCGAGGACAGAGTCCCTTACAATCTTCAGAACACAGAGTCTTCGTGTCCATTCCAAGGATAAACGCCTCGCGGGCCAGCTCACCGGCATCCACCTGACCATTCTCTAATAGAACAATCTCGTCATTTTCCTCATTCTGAAGTTCCTCTGCTAAAATGCACGTATAAGGAACTGTTTTCTCCTGAAGAAAGGACTTGCCGCAGCGGTCGCAGACAGCATCCAGTGTTGTATGCGCCGCAAGCTCCAGATAAAGAACCTCCGCTCGGTTTCGTACCGCGCCTTCCACAATGACGGGCCGACTGATCGGATATCTGCCTCCGAAATTCAAATCGGACAAATCCAATTCAAATCGGAAATTCAGTTCCCCTCCGGGCGTATGCAGAATGGATTTAACGTCAATGAGCATAAGTCACCTCGTAATGACACGTTTAGTATTATAATGGATTGTCTGAGCAATGTCAAACATTTTTTTCTTTTTTCTTCATTTTTTTACCCTGACGCAAAGAGCCGCTTTTCCCCGCTTCACATTCTCGGCTCGAATGCTTTACAACCATATCCGATTTGAGTAAAATAGAAGAAAAATCGTTCAGAACACGGAGGCCCTGTATGCGGGAATTTGTAATCGGAAAAAATGACGCCGGACAGCGGTTGGATCGCTTTGTCGCAAAAAACCTGCCGCTACTCCCCCCCGCCCTGCTGCAAAAGTACATTCGCTTAAAGCGCATCAAGGTCAACGGTAAGGGCTCCAAGCGGGACGTCCGTCTGGAGACCGGGGATACCCTGCAATTATACATTAATGACGAGTTTTTTGACAAGCCCAATGAGGAAAATTTGTTTCTCACCGTATTCAAGCCGCAGTTGAATATTGTCTACGAGGACGAAAATCTGCTGCTGGCGGATAAGCGGCCCGGTATGTCCGTCCACGCGGATGAAACGGAGAAGGTCAACACCCTCATTAACCACATTCAGGCTTATCTATACCAAAAGAAAGAATGGAATCCCAAGCGGGAGAACGCTTTTGCCCCGGCCCTGTGCAACCGCATTGACCGCAATACCGGCGGAATCGTCATCGCCGCAAAAAATGCGGAAACACTTCGCATTATCAACGAAAAAATCAGAAACCATGAGCTTGAAAAAACCTACCTCTGTATCACAGTGGGACGCCCCAAACGCGCAGAAGGAAAAATCGAAGGCTTTCTTTTGAAGGACGAAGAAAAAAAAGAGGTCCGCTTTTTCCATAAGCCGGTCCCCGGCGGAAAAACCGCCGTGACGCTGTATCGGACCCTTGCAAGCTGCGGTGAGCTATCCTTGGTGGAGTGCCGTCTCTTAACGGGGAGAACACATCAGATTCGCGTTTCCATGGCGGAAATCGGCTGTCCGCTGCTGGGTGACGGGAAATATGGCCGCGGCGATGTAAATAAGCGGTATCACGAGACCCGGCAGGCGCTTTACTCCTATAAGCTCCGCTTTGCGTTCCAGACAGACGCCGGTATTTTGAACTATTTGCAGGGAAAGGAATTTACCGTAGAGAACGTTCCCTTCGTCGAAAAATATTTTCCGCAAAGCACCTGAAAAACTTTTTTGTGAAAACGCCTGACAAAATCAGGCGTTTTCCTTGACATTTCAAGGTTTTTCTTATATCATTCTGAAGTGCCGAATTTCAAAGAAACAGGGTCCCCCCTTAACAGAGAGAAGAGGCGGAATTTTTCTGGCCGCAATGCTGAAAATAAAGCGGAAGCGGTCGATAGAAATGGGGGAGGATACATGTCCAAAGAGTTGATTCGCCTGCGGGATCTCTGCATGGCTTTCGACAACGAGCAGGTTCTCGATCACATCAATCTGTACATCAATGATAAGGAGTTCCTCACGCTTCTCGGACCCAGCGGGTGCGGAAAAACCACCACGCTGCGTATTATCGGAGGTTTCGCGATGCCTACATCGGGAGACGTCCTGTTCGATGGCGTGAGGATTAATGACGTTCCGCCCTATAAGCGGCAGATCAATACGGTTTTCCAGAAATACGCCCTGTTCCCGCACCTGAATGTATTTGAAAATATTGCTTTCGGCCTGCGGATGCAAAAGCTGCCGGAGGCTGAAATCAAGCAGCGGGTCATGGAAATGCTGGAAACCGTGAGCCTGAAGGGCTTTGAGCACCGCCGCCCCGATGCCCTCTCCGGCGGCCAGCAGCAGCGGGTGGCCATCGCCCGGGCACTGGTGAACCGTCCGAAGGTACTGCTGCTGGACGAGCCGCTGGCCGCTCTGGATCTGAAGCTCCGCAAGGATATGCAGATCGAGCTGAAGCGGATTCAGCAACAGGTGGGAATCACGTTTATTTATGTGACCCACGATCAGGAGGAGGCCCTCACTATGTCCGATACCATTGTGGTCATGGACAAGGGCTCCATTCAGCAGATCGGAACGCCCGAAGATATTTATAACGAGCCGAAAAACGCTTTTGTGGCGGACTTTATCGGCGAATCCAATATTATTGACGGTATCATGCTTCAGGATGATCTGGTGCAAATGTACGGCAAGACTTTCCCCTGTCTCGATGGCGGCTTTGCCCCCAACGAACCGGTGGATGTAGTTATCCGTCCAGAGGATATTGATATTGTCCCTGTGGAGCAGGGGCAGCTCACTGGCACGGTTACCAGCGTGACCTTCAAGGGGATGCAGTATGACATCATCGTTGACTTCAAGGGCTTCAAATGGCTGATTCAAACAACGGACCACTCCCCTGTCGGCTCCCGCATCGGCATCAAAATCGACCCTGACGGTATCCATGTTATGAAGAAAAGCGCCTATTCCGGTATGTTTGGCGATTACTCCTCCTTCTCCGAGGAATATGATGAGTTGGACGACGCAAGCCTTGCGTTGGATGAAGAGGAGAGCGGGGATGAAAACTAACCGCCTCTCCCGCTTTGCCATCCCCTATGTGATTTGGATGGCGCTCTTTGTAGTGGCGCCCATTATCATGGTGGTGATCTACGCTTTTTCCTCCGCCTCCGGCGGCTTTACGCTGGATAATTTTGCCAGAATGGGTACCTACACCCTGGTATTCACCCGCTCGTTCAAGCTGGCGCTGATTGCTACGGCAATCTGCGTGCTCATCGGCTACCCGGTCTCCTACATGATGAGCAAGGAAGGCCCCCGCTTTCAGCGGTTGGCCATGGTGCTGATTATGCTGCCGATGTGGATGAATTTTCTGCTGCGGACCTATTCATGGATGGCTATTCTCGAAAACAACGGCCTTTTAAATCAGTTATTCCGCAAAATCGGCGTTATTGCACTTTATAACAGCATCTTCGGTACGGACATCAGCTTTTTCCGCATGATCAACACCCAGGGGGCCGTGGTGCTGGGCATGGTGTATAACTACCTGCCCTTCATGATCCTGCCTATCTATTCCGTGATCGTCAAGCTGGATCACAGTCTCATCGAGGCGGCCCGGGATCTGGGCGCCAACTCCGTTCAGGTGTTCCGGCGGGTGATCCTGCCCCTGTCCCTCCCCGGTGTTCTCTCCGGCATCACCATGGTATTCGTCCCCTCCGTGTCCACCTTTGCCATCAGCAAAATGCTGGGCGGCGGTACGGAAATGCTGCTGGGTGACCTCATCGAACAGCAGTATACGGGCGGCGCGTACAATCCCTATCTGGGCGCGGCCATCTCCCTTGTGATGATGGTGATCGTGGTCATCTGCATGGTGGTCATGAACCGCTTCGGCGAGGGCGAAGAACAGGCGGTGATGATGTGAAGAAGAACAATTCTTTTCTGGACCGCCTGTTTATGGCGCTGGTGTTCGTGTTCCTCTATGCGCCCATCGTGCTGCTGATCGTCTTTTCCTTTAACTCCGGCAACAGCAACATGGTCTGGAAGGGCTTCTCCCTCCATTGGTACACGAAGCTCTTCCGCAACCGGATCATCATGCAGAGCGTGTACACCACCCTGCTGGTGTCCCTGCTGGCCACCATCATCGCCACTGTGGCCGGTACCTTCGCCGCCATCGGCTTTTATGCCATGCGCCGCCGGGTCCGGAATCCGCTGATGACCGTCAACAACATCCCCATGATGAACGCGGATATCGTCACCGGCGTTTCCATGTGCCTGCTGTTCGTGGCGTTTTTCAGCGGTTGGGGCAGCTTCGCCTCCTGGTTCAACACGTTGGGGCTGTTCCGGCTCCCCACCCACCTGACCATGGGCTTCGGGACGCTGCTCATCGCCCATATCACATTCAACATTCCCTATGTGATTCTCTCTGTCGGTCCCAAGCTGCGGCAGATGGACCGCAATCTGGTGGACGCGGCTATGGACCTCGGCTGCACATGGATGCAGGCTTTCCAAAAGGTCATCATCCCGGAGATCAAGCCCGGCATCGTCTCCGGCGCGCTGACTGCCTTTACCATGAGCATTGATGATTTCGTCATCAGCTATTTTACTGCCGGTTCCTCTGCCTCTACACTGGCTATGACCATTTATGGTATGACCAAAAAGAAGGTAACGCCTGAGATCAACGCTATTTCGACACTCTTATTTGTCACGGTGCTGATCCTACTGGCGGTCATCAATCTGCGAGAGGCCCGGCAGGAGCGCAAACGCATAGCCGAAGCGGCCCACAAATAAAATTTCATGGCAGACGCCTTGAAATATAAATAATTTACTGGAGGAATGATCAATTGAAAAAAGCATTAGCCTTGACTTGTGCCATGACCATGGCGGCAAGCCTGTTTCTCACCGGATGCGGCGGTAATAGCAACAGCTTTACCAGCAGCACAGATTCCAATTCGGATTCCAATTCCGGCGGCAGTAACGGCAGCGGCAAGCGTGTTGTGAATGTTTGTAGCTGGGGTGAATACATTGACGAGGACTTGATCTACAAATTCGAGGACGAGACCGGCATCAAGGTCAACTACCAGACCGCCGAGAGCAATGAAGCCCTGTACTCCCTGCTCAGCATCGGCGGCGCGGATTACGATGTCATCGTCCCTTCTGACTATATGATCGCCCGTCTCATTGACGAAGGTATGCTGGCAGAGCTGAACTACGACAACATCCCCAACTATGAAAAGATCGGTGAGCAGTACAAGAGCCTGAGCTTCGATCCCGAGAACAAGTACACCGTTCCCTACACCTGGGGCACCCTGGGCATCATCTACAATTCCACCATGGTGGACGGCGACATCGACAGCTGGGACGCCATGTTCGACGAGAAGTACGCCGACAACGTCCTGATGATCCGCAACTCCCGGGACGCTTTGGCTGCGGCACTGCTGGACCTCGGCTATGATATCAACACCACCGATGAAGCTCAGATTCGAGAAGCCTATGAGCTGTTGGCAGACGCCAAGAGCAAGGGCGTATACCAGTCCTTTGTCATGGATGAGGTGTTCGGCAAAATGGAGGGCGGCAACGCCGCTATCGCCATGTACTATGCCGGTGACTATCTGACCATGCTGGAAAATAACCCTGACCTGAAATTCGTGGTCCCCAAGGAGGGCAGCAACTGGTTCGTGGACGCCATGTGCGTTCTGAAAACCGCCCAGCACAAGGAGGAGGCCGAGGCGTGGATCAACTTCATCGCCTCTACGGAATCCAATCTGGCCAACATGGACTACATTGGCTATGCCTCCCCCAATCTAGAGGCACTGGAGGGTTATCCCGCTTACTACGAGGAGACCTACGGCGAGCCTCTGGACGAGGAGCGCTATGAGATCATGGCCGCTCCCGATGACGTGCTGGCCCGCTGCGAGCTGTATACCAACCTCCCCGCCGACACGCTGACGCTGTACAACGATCTCTGGACGGAGCTGGGGATTTAACAGAAACCGCAGTCCCGCTTATGCGGGACGGAAAGGAACTGAGTATGATTGAAATTGGCGCGAAGCTGACCGTTGAAAAGACGGTCACCCCGGAGCTCACCGCACAGGTGGCCGGTTCCGGCTTACTGCCGGTGTTCGGCACCCCCTTTATGACGGCTATGATGGAAAATGCCGCGGCCGGCGTCCTTCAGCAGTATCTGGAGGAAGGCAAGGGCAGCGTGGGCACCCATCTGAATGTCTCCCATGACGCCCCCACCCCCGTGGGTATGAAGGTCTGGGCGGAGGCTGAGATCACCGCCGTTTCCGAAAACGGCAAGATGATCGACTTTGCCGTAAAGGCGTGGGACGAGAAAGGCCCCATCGGCGCGGGCACCCACACCCGGGCGATCATCACCAATGACCGCTTTCTCAGCAAGTGCAACAGCAAGCTGGATAAATAAATTACAGAAAAATCAGCCCCGTAATCCACTAAGGATACGGGGCTGATTTTTTATTGATTCTATGAAAGAAAATTGTATCAGAACAGCGTGATCTGACTGGTGTCTGCCATACCGGCAAAGGCGCCAAGCGCCTTCAGCTGCTCAATATGCGTTTTGGATAGCTTATTGCAGCACATGGAAAATTCTTCGATGGAGATGAACTCCTTCCCTTTCCGCTTCTCCACTGTGTCAATGGCCGCCGCTTCACCTAAACCATGTACGGTGACAAAGGGCGGCAGCAGTCCGTTTTCCGTTACGATAAACTTTGTTGCATCGGACTTGTAGATATTGATGGTGTCAAAGTGGAAGCCCCGGAGATAAAACTCATAGCACACCTCCAGCGTGGTCAGCAGATTCTGCTCAACAGCCGTGGCATCCTTATTGTTTTCAATTTCCCGAATCTTCTTTTTAACCGCCGCCATACCGGCGCAGCAGTATTCCGCGTCAAAGGCCTTGGCTCGCACGGAAAAGAACGTCGCATAAAACGCCAGCGGCTCATGGACCTTGTACCACGCAATGCGGAACGCCATCATTACATAGGCGACTGCGTGAGCCTTGGGGAACAGATAGCCGATTTTGGCAAGGGATTCGATGTACCACTCCGGCACCTCATGTTCTCGCATGGCGTCCTCCCAGCCCTCGTCAAAGCCGCCCTTCTTTACCTTTCCCTTTCGGACCTTTTCCATGATCTTAAAGCTCATTTTGGGGTCCAGTCCCTTGGATATAAGGTAAAGCATGATATCGTCACGGCAGCCCACCGTTTCCAGAACGCTGGCGGTGCCGCTCAAAATCAGTTCCCGTGCATTTCCCATCCACACATCGGTGCCGTGAGAGAAGCCGGACAGCCGCACCAGCGTATTGAAGTCCTTCGGCTGCGTGTCCATCAGCATCTGCCGGGTGAAGCGCGTGTTGAACTCCGGAATTGCCACAGCGCCGGTAGGCCCGAGAATTTCATCATTTTCATATCCCAGCACCTTACTGGAGGTGAAAATTGACATGGTATCCGGGTCATCCAGCGGAATCTCGTGTGGGTCCACGCCGGTAAGGTCCTGCATCATACGCACCATGGTCGGGTCATCGTGTCCCAGCATATCCAGCTTCAGGATATTTGCCTCCATGGAGTGATATTCAAAGTGCGTTGTAATGGTATCGGAATCATCCGCATCCGCCGGGTGCTGAACCGGGCAGAAATCCTCCATATCCTTGTCATCCGGGACAACCACCAGACCGCCGGGGTGTTGGCCGGTCGTCCGGCGCACACCTACACAGCCAAGGGTCAGGCGGTTTTCCTCTGCCCGGCTTGCCACAATGCCGTTTTCCTCCAGATACTTCTTGACAAAGCCATACGCCGTTTTTTCCGCCAACGTACCGATGGTTCCTGCCCGGAACACCTGTGTCTCACCAAACATTTCAATGGCATGTCGGTGCGCCCGCGCCTGATATTCGCCGGAGAAGTTCAGATCGATATCCGGCACCTTGCCGCCGCCGAAGCCCAAGAAGGTTTCAAACGGGATATCAAAGCCGTCCTTTACGTACTTTGTGCCGCACACCGGGCACTCCTTATCCGGCATATCTGCTCCGCAGCCGTAGCTGCCATCCAAAATAAACTCACTGTTTTTGCAGTTAGGGCAGCGGTAATGGGGCGGCAGCGAATTGACCTCAGTAATGCCGGACATATAAGCCACCAACGAGGAACCGACGGAGCCACGGGAGCCCACCAGATAGCCGCACTCATTGCTGCGCTGCACCAGCTTTTGCGCAGACATATACACCACATCGTATTTTCCAAGAATGCCGCCCAGCTCCACGTTCAAGCGGTCCACAATCAACTGCGGCGGATTCTCGCCGTAAAGCCGATGGACCTTCTCCCATACCAGACGGTTCAAATCCTCCTCTGAATTTTCAAGGCGCGGCGGGAACAGCTCCGCCGGCAGCAGCTCAAAGGTCTCGATCTGATCCGCAACCAGACGGGTATTGGTGATCACCACCTCATACGCCTTTTCCTCACCCAGATAGCTGAACTCCTCCAGCATCTCCTGTGTGGTTTTGAAATAGATTGGCAGCGGCTCATTGGCGTCCGGGAATTTTTTAGAGGCCAGCAGGATATGCCGGTACACCTCGTCCTCCGGCTCCCGGAAATGAACGTCGCCCGTAGCGCAGACCGGCTTTCCAAGCTCCTCACCCAGCCGGACAATGGTGCGGTTAAACTCCCGCAGGTCCTCCTCGCTTCTGGCATCGCCATTGCGAAGCATGAATGCATTATTGCAAAGAGGCTGAATTTCCAAATAATCATAAAACGAGGCGATGCGTTTCAGCTCATCCCAATCCTTATGGTCCGTCACCGCCCGGAACAGCTCCCCGGCCTCACAGGCAGAGCCGATGATTAAGCCTTCCCGGTGCGCTATCAGTTCGCTCTTGGGAATAGTGGGTACCCGTTTAAAATACTTCAGGTTGGACGCTGAAATTAACTGGTAAAGATTTTTCAATCCCACCTTGTTCCGCGCCAAAATGATGATATGCTTTGGGAACCGGTTTGACTTACTGCCAAGGGGCCGCAGCTTCTCCATTTCCTGATTGATGGCCTGCAAACTATGGATTCCCCGCTCATGGAGCATTTTCCAGAACGGAATCAACATATACCCCACTGTTGCGGCATCGTCACTGGCACGATGGTGGTTAAAAGCGGGCAAGTCAAGGTGCTCCGCCACAATATCCAGCTTATATTTAGAGAGCTCCGGCAGCAGATTTTGCGCTAAAATCAAGGAGTCCACATAGGTCGGCTCAAAGTCCAGACCAACCTTTTTACACCCCGCACGGATAAAGCCGATATCAAATTCCGCGTTATGCGCCGCCAGCGGCCGCCCGTTGACAAATTTCAGGAAATCCGTCAATGCCTCCTTCAGCTGCGGCGCGTCCTTCAGCATTTCGTCTGTGATGCCGGTCAGGCCGATGATTTCCGGCGTTAAGCGGCGGTTGGGATTTACAAAGGTCTGGAAGCGTTCGGCGATCTCACCGTTTTTCAGCACCACCGCACCGATCTCCGTGATAGCCTCCCGGTCTACCTTGAGACCTGTTGTTTCAATATCGAAGCAGACGAACTCGTCCTCCAATTTGCAGTCCTGATGCCCGTGCACAGCGATTCGGTCATCCACATTGTTGATAAAATAGCCCTCTACGCCGTAAAGTATTTTTATTTTATCCCCTGCTGCGTGCCACGCATCCGGGAAGGATTGGGCCACGCCGTGATCCGTAATGGCAATGGCGGGATGTCCCCAGCGAATCGCCTCCTTGATGACCTCCTTTGTATCCGTCAGCGCGTCCATATTGCTCATTTTGGTGTGCAGGTGCAGCTCCACACGCTTGACCGGCGCCGTGTCCTGACGCTCCTCATGCTGGAAGATATTGATATGATAAGGATTGAGCTGAATGTCCTTACCGTCCCATGTTGGCTCCATCTTCCCCTGAACGCACAGCCACATTCCCGGATTGATTTTCCCGTCCAGCGCCTTTGCGTCCTTATCTGTCAAATTTTTATGAATCGCAACTGAACTGGTGTAGTCTGTCATTTCCACATGAAGACGCCACATTCCCGGCCGGCGGGTCTCCGTACATTCGGCAGAGAACACCTTCCCTACCACCGTGGCGTTGCCCATTTTCAGGTCCAGTGTTTTCATCTCTACAGGCCGCGTTTTAATGGTATTCCCCATTAAAACCGCCCCCACCGCGGCTCCCCCGCCGTGACTCCCGGACGCCGGTGCCGCTTTCTGCCGGTCTGCGGGAGCTGCTTCTTTCAGTGTTGCATGAATATCGACTGCGTTGAAGCTATAGTCATTGCGAATCGCGGAGATCAGCTCATCAATATCCGAAGCCTCCAAAGCGGTCTTTACTGTCACCGCCAAATCAATGGCCCGTGTTTCTCTTTGGATGCAGGCTGTGGTGATTGCTGCGCCCAGCAGCTTGAGCCGCAGCTCTGAGGACAGCTTCAGCTGCGAAAATAATTCAAAAAACGGTATCTCTTTCGACATGGGGACCTCTTTCGTTTACAGCTTCTCAATTTCTTTCATTAAGGCATCTACAAGCTGCTCCTGCGGCACCTTGTAAAGTATTTCTCCCTTTCGGAATATCAGACCCTCACCGTCTCCACCGGCAATGCCGACATCGGCGGCAGACGCCTCTCCCGGGCCATTGACCGCGCAGCCCATCACCGCGACTGTAATATTCTTCTTGCAGCCCGCAAGGCGCCGCTCGACCTCCTCCGCCATGGGAATCAAATCAATTCGTGTGCGGCCGCAGGTCGGGCAGGCAATCAGATTGACGCCATCTCTCCGCAGTCCGGCAGCCCGGAGTATCCTCTGCGCGGCGTAAACCTCCTCAACGGGGTCCGCCGTCAGCGTGACACGCATCGTGTCTCCGATGCCCATACACAGTAATCCGCCAATTCCCATGGCGGATTTTATCATGCCCATAGCCGGCGTACCGGCCTCGGTAACGCCTAAGTGCAGGGGATAATCTGTCTGCTGGCTCAAAAGCGTGTAGGACCGCATGGTCAAAGGCACATCGGAGCATTTGACCGAAATGCAGATATCATCAAAGTCATAGCGGTTCAGCAGCTTTACATGGCCCATGGCGCTCTCCACCAGTGCCTCCGCAGTAACGCCGCCATACTTGGCCCGCAGGCTCTTTTCCAGAGAACCGCCATTGACACCGATACGAATGGGAATCCGCTTTCGGCGGCAAGCCTCCGCCACAGCCTTGACCCGCTCCTCCCCACCGATGTTGCCGGGGTTGATGCGCAGTGCATCGATTCCCCGCTCGGCGCACATGATCGCCAGCTTATAATTAAAGTGGATGTCCGCAATCAGCGGAATCGTGATTTGCTCCTTGATACGGTCCACCGCCATAGCCGCTGCCTCATCCGGTACCGCAATGCGGATGATCTCGCATCCGGCGGCCTCCAGCGCGTGAATCTGCGCCACGGTAGCATCAACCTGATCCGTTTTCGTATTGCACATGGACTGGATGGTAACCGGAGTACCGCCGCCCACCGGCACGGACCCCACCATCAGCTTCTTTGTCATCTTGAATATCCTCTTTTCAGTCATTTCAACAGCCTGAATACATCATGAAATGTTACCAGCAGCATAAAGCCCAGCAAAAGCGCCATGCCCGCCGCATTGACAGCCGCCTGAAATCTCTCGGGTATTTTTCTATGGAAGACTTTGATAGCAACAGCATCCACCAGCAGGAACAGAATCCGCCCGCCATCCAGCGCCGGCAGCGGGAGAAGATTCATCACCGACAGGTTTACCGCAATCAACGCCGCAAAATAGGCAATACTCTCCGCCGCGGCTAAGAGTCCATTTTCATTATTGCTCTCCGCCTCCTGCTGCGCCTCTGAGCCGACATTTTGAATGGTTGTCACGATGCCCACCGGGCCGCTGAGGTCATTCAGTCCGGCATTTCCCTGAACGAGTTGTACGAGACTGAACCAAACCAACTGAACAAAGTCCTTCGCCTGATTCCAACTATACGAAAGCTTGTTCCACGCGGTCGCAGTGATCGCCTGACGTCCCACATACAGTCCAAAGCCCTGATAGGGCTTGCCCTGCTGGTCCGTACAGGTCTGCCGGAGAAGTTCCTGCACCGTGATATGCTGGCCGTCCCGAATGACCTCAATATCGGCCGTATCGCCGGAATAGCCCAAAAACATCTGCGCGTCGCCGCTGAAATAAGTGCGCCAGCCGTTGACCTTGTAAATCTGATCTCCGGGCATCAGTCCGGACGCACCGGTCTGCGTGACCTCCGGCGCCAAGTTCGCTATGCTGTCTACCCAAAACACCTGCGCGCTGCTGAACAGAATTGCGATAATCAGCAGTCCGGCAATGAAATTCATAAAAGCACCGGCGGCCAAAATCACCAGCTTTTTTAAAAAGCCTTGCCGGACAAAGGAGCGGGTGTTACCGGTATCCTCATCCTCGCCCTCCATGGCGCAGTAGCCGCCGATGGGCAGAAGCCGAAGCGAATATAGTGTCTCGCCCTTTTGCCTTTTCCACAGTGCGGGACCCATGCCGATGGAAAACTCATTGACCTGCACGCCGCAGAACTTCGCAGCCAGAAAATGTCCCAACTCGTGCACGGCAATTAAAATTCCAAAAATCAGAATTGCTGCAAGGATATAGACAATGCTCATGCATGACTCCTTGAATACGCGGATTTCAAGGCAGCTCGTGCCTCCCTGTCCGCTGTCAGAATATCCTCCAAAGAGGGGCTTTGCACCGTAGGAACCATCGCCCTGACCTCAGCCACCAAATCGGAAATATCGTAAAAGCCGATTTTTTGCTCAAGGAACAGGCGAACAGCCTCCTCATTGGCGCCATTCAAAATCGCGCAGGCTGTACCGCCCTGTTCCGCCGCTTCCTCTGCCAGACGAAGACACGGAAACACCTCCCTGTCCGGCTCCATGAAGGTCAGCGGCGGGCTGTTCAGCAAATCCAGCGGCGGCGCCGGATTTTCTCCCCGCTTCGGATAGGTCATAGCATAACGAATCGGCAAACGCATATCCGGCGTCCCCAACTGCGCCAAAACCACTCCGTCACAAAATTCAACCATGGAGTGAACAATGCTCTGCGGATGCACCACAACGGAGACCTGACGCAAGGGCAGGCGGTACAGCCGCATGGCCTCAATGACCTCCAGCCCCTTATTCATCAATGTGGCGCAATCAACGGTGATTTTCGGCCCCATGGTCCAATTCGGATGCCGCAGAGCATCCTCACGGGTCTTTACTGCCGCTTCCTCCCGCTTCATGCCCCGGAACGGTCCGCCGGAGCAGGTCAATATCAGCCGCTTGATCTCACCGCGCTCCGCGCAGCCCTGCAAGCACTGAAAAATAGCGGAATGCTCGCTGTCCACCGGCACGATTTCCGCGCCGCAGCGCTCCGCCTCATCCATAACCAGCTCTCCGGCACAAACCAGTGTCTCCTTATTTGCCAGCGCGATACGCTTTCCCGCATGAATTGCCGCCAGCGTTGGCTTCAGACCCACAACGCCCACCACTGCGGTCACGACCGTGTCCGCCTCCGGCAGTGCGGCAGCCTCAGATAGCGCCTCCAAGCCGCCCCGTACCTTGATGTCAGTATCCGCCAGGCGCATAGTTAGCTCTCTTGACGCGCCTTCGTCTGTCATTACCGCCAGCTTTGGGCGAAATTTCCGGCACTGCGCCTCCATTCGCTCCACATTGGTATTAGCGGTCAGGGCCGCAACGCGCAGGCCGAGCTGTTCCGCTACATCCAGACTTTGACGTCCAATGGAGCCGGTGGAGCCGAGTATTGTAATCGTATTTGTCATAGCTTATCCCCTATGCCTTACAGTCCGCCCGCGCAAACAAACAGATAGAGCCACGGAGCAATAAACAGCGTGGAATCAAAGCGATCCAGCATTCCGCCGTGGGTCAAAAACAGGTGGCTGAAATCCTTGACACCGGCCTCGCGCTTGATGAGGGACATGGAAAGATCACCCAACTGCCCCACCACGTTTGCCAGCGCACCATACTGCGCCAACTGCAAATAATTCGGCGCGTAGCCAAGCCATGCATGGGCCACTGCGCCCCAAAGCACCAGCCCCAGTGCGCCGCCCAGCACACCGGCAATGGCACCCGCCCATGTTTTGTGCGGGCTGACCGCCGGCGCCATTTTGCGCTTTCCGAACAGCATTCCGCCATACATGGAAAGGCTGTCCCCGATAAACGCCACGCAAAACGGCAGCAGCACGTACATTCTGCCATATTCCGGATCCATCCGCAGTAGAAAAATGCTGCTGTACATCATGGGGAATACAATGCCGCCCACAATGGCGGTGGCCACATCGGCAAAGGGCATAGCGTTTGGCTTTCCATATCCCTTGACCGCAATGAAAAACAGGAACGTTACCAGCGTCAGCGGCTCACACAGAATGCGGATCATCCCGATGGACTGATACCCGTCATAAAACTGCCATGTATGTTCATCGTAAATGACCCATTCCAGAACAACAGCCGCCAGAATAGTGGCCGCATAGACGCACTTCGGCACCTTCTTTCCTGCCGTGTGCAGCAGCTCATAGGCGGCGGCGGCAGAAATGCCGCATACCACGATCAGCGTGGCCCAGCTTGGACACAGCAGAAACGCCGCCAGCAGCAGCGGCAGGCCAACAATGACAACCAGCCATCTTTGCAACATTGAAAATCAGTCCTTTCAACGCCTGTAAGGGCTTATTTCTTCACACCGCCAAAGCGGCGGTCACGGCTCTGATAGGCCGCAATGGCCCGATCCAGCTCCGCCTCGTCAAAATCCGGCCACAGCGTATCTGTATAATAAAATTCCGAGTAGGCGCATTGCCAGAGCAGGAAATTGCTCAGCCGCTCCTCTCCGCTGGGCCTGATGATCAGCTCCGGGTCCGGGATGCCGGCAGAGTCCAGATAGGAAGAAAATACCGCCTCATCAAGCTCCTCCGGCTTCCGCGTCCCTGCCGTGCACTCGGCGGCAAACCGCCGAACCGCCCGCAGAATCTCATCCCGGCCACCGTAATTCAGGCAGACATTCGCCTGAAAATCATCGCGGGACAGATGCTCTGTAATTTCATCCGTCTCATGGGCCAGCACCCGCAGCTCCGGAGCAATGGGTGTCATATCTCCGAAGAAATGGAGCCGGATATGGTCACGCTCCATGGTATCCACCGCCTCCAGCAGATACTTTTTCAAAAGCGCCATAATGGTGGAGACCTCCGTTTCGGAGCGCTTCCAGTTTTCCGTGGAAAAGGCGTATACCGTCAGATACTTGACGCCGATATTCTTGCAGTAGGTAGCTATTTTGCGGAATGTCTCCGCTCCCGCCTTATGACCAGCGGTACGGGGCAGTCCGCGCTTCGTGGCCCAGCGGCCGTTGCCATCCATAATGATAGCGATATGGCGAGGTGGGTCACCAACCCACCCCGCCGTATGTGTTCCAGTTCGTACCTCAGCCATCAGATCTCCATCAGTTCCTTTTCCTTGCGGGCAAGAAGCTCGTCGATTTTCTTGCTGCTCTCATCCGTCAGCTTCTGGAGGTCCTTCTCCATCTGCTTCAGATCGTCCTCCGTGATTTCGGACGCCTTTTCCATTTTCTTGAAGGCATCCATAGCGTCCCGGCGGATATTGCGAATCGCCACCTTGCCGTTTTCGGCATATTTGCGAATCTGCTTAACCAGTTCCTTACGGCGCTCCTCCGTCAACTGCGGGAAATTCAGGCGGATATTGCGTCCGTCATTCTGCGGGTTGATACCGAGGTCGGAGTTCAGAATTGCCTTTTCGATGGATTTCAGCGCGGAATTATCCCAAGGGGAAATTTGCAGAATACGGGGGTCCGGCGTGGAAATCGCGGCGATCTGCTGAATGGGCGTCGGCGTGCCGTAATAGTCCACCGTAATGCGGTCCAGCACAGCGGCGTTGGCCCGGCCAGCCCGGACAGATGCAAAATCCGCAGCGGCAGAGTCGATACTCTTGCTCATCTTTTCCTCATAAATCTTGTATTCGTCCTTCAACATGGCGTGTTCCTTCCTTTCTCATTCCTTTACGATGGTTCCGACCTTTTCGCCGCATACTGCCCGGATAATATTTTCCGGGTCCTTCAGAGCAAACAAAAGAACGGGAATATGGTTGTCCATAGAAAGCGATGTCGCAGTTGTATCCATGACCATCAAATGCTGTGCCAGCACATCGTCATAGGAGATGCTGTCATACTTCACCGCAGTGGGGTCCTTGACCGGGTCGGCGCTGTAAACACCGTCTACGTTTTTGGCAAGCAGAATCACATCTGCGTCAATTTCCGCAGCCCGCAGCACAGCCGCCGTGTCTGTGGAGAAATAGGGATTGCCGGTGCCGGCGCCGAAAATGACCACGCGGCCCTTTTCCAGATGCCGGATAGCCTTGGAGCGGATGTACGGCTCCGCGATGGAGCGCATTTCAATGGCGGTCTGCACCCGGACGGGGATCCCCTTCTGCTCGCAGACATCCGCCACGGCCAGACAGTTCATAACGGTCGCCAGCATTCCGATATGGTCAGCGCGGCTGCGCTCCATTTTGCCGCCGCCGCTGTTCTTGGCGCCCCGCCAAAAATTGCCGCCACCGACAACAAGGCCCACCTGAACGCCCATGTCCAGACATCTCTTGATCGCATCGCACACCTGACCGATCACCTCAAAGTCCAGACCGGAGTGCTTATCTCCCGCCAGCGCCTCGCCGCTGATTTTCAGCAAAACACGATGATAAACCGGTTTTTCCATATTGCCCTCCTATGGCATATAATCTTATCGTTTATTTTACCTTATTTTCCGCCGTTTGGAAAGGGGGTAACGGAAGATTTTCACAGGAAAATTAAAAAGTGCTTTTTCCTTGAAATTCCGCCTTTTTTCACGCCGCAACCGATAGTTGACAATCGGGTGGTAGCAAAGCACAGCCCTGTATGGTATACTGAGGGCAGAATTTCACCTGACATTCCGATACAAGGAGGACCCTATTATGACGCTGGGACAGCGCATCTGCCAATATCGAAAACAATTAAATATCTCTCAGGAGGAGCTTGGTGACCGGCTGGGCGTCAGCCGCCAAGCAGTCAGTAAATGGGAGACCGACCTCTCCGCCCCGGACATGAATAATCTCTTAGCACTTGCCCGTGAGTTCGGCATTTCTGTGGCAGAGCTGACGGAAACGCCGGAGAAAACCGATACGGATGAAGCTGACAGTGTACCGCCTCTGCCGATTCAAGCCCCTGCCAAAGGCCGTTCCACATGGAAAAAGGTCCTAATTGCTATTTTCGTTCTCTTTATTTTATTCTTGGCCGGGTTTTTACTAAATCCCCGAAACACCGAGCAGTTCACTGCGGGCACCGCTGAAGAAACCACGAACATTGCAGATCTGGTAAAAAGCCCGACCACAGACTTCGCTCTGGTTTTGGATTGGACGGAAACCGGGGACTTTTTACAGCTTGGTGAGCAAACCGGTACCTATCCATTTGAAACGCCGCTCCCACAGGACGCGAAAATGGTTGTCACAAAGGAGGACAACGGAGCAGAGCTCCACACTGTTGACTGTCTGGACGAGGCCGGTATCCGTCTGACCTACTCTCATCTGGATGGCCAGCCGGACACAATTTTAAAACTGGAAACCGATTACAAGGAACTTTCCACACCCCGGGGCATCCATGTAGGCAGTACCAAGGCAGAGGTTGTGGGCGCCTACGGAACCGACTTAGTATACTGTGTCAAGGAAGATGGAAGTAACCTTCTCGCAGCGCACAATTACTTTTACGCCTATCAGCCCAAGGATGCCTATTCCAATAGCATCTGCTTTTTCATGGAAGATGGTCTGGTAGCGGGTATCCGGGTGGAGAATATGCTGGATGCCGGGAACGAGGCCTACTCCGTCAACAACATTACCCGCTTCCCTATCCAAAGCAGCGGCGACCCGGATTACTCCAACCGTCAGGATATCTATCAGGAACCGATTGACACCACCCGAAGGGTCTATATCGCGTGGAACCAGCTTGTGACCAATGAAAACCTCTCTGCCGAGGAACAATATGCCTATCGTCGAGATGTCTTTACCAACCTGCCGGATATGGATTGGCAGGAGTTCGGGGAACTGGGCAGTACGATCGATAATTTTACCACATCGGAGGCCTTCATGTCATGGCTGGCTGGCCAGGAGAGCTATTCTGACTCCGAAATACTTCGCATTCAATGGGGCTGTACCGCGAAGGGATTGGATGGAGCCTATTCAGAAAGCTATGATGAAATTCTCTGCAGCGCCCTTTTCTATGATCCAGTTACTTACGCAAAGATGCTGGCCTATCCGAATGTGATGGATGATAAAACCAGATGGCATGCCATTACAGGAGCCGTTTTTTACGGAGAGCTATTTCCGGAAAAAGAAGCAGATGCCGCAGAGACTCTGGACGCTGTGATTGACACCAACGCCCTGACTGCGGAAGAAAACGCTTGGGCTAAGCTACTGCGGTACTATCTGGCTACCCCCAGTAAAGATGGCGGCTTCGGAGATTATCCCAAAACACCGGCAGAACTGGAAAGCCTGCAAAATGGGTAACACACAATAGGTCCTTTCAGCGCAGGGCCAATAAACAGGGAGCAGAAGATAAAATCTTCCGCTCCCTTGTTTATTTTATATAAATCCTACAGTGACATCAAAACGCTCTTGTTTTTGGCTATCTCGATAACGTCCCTGTCCCGCAAGCTGTTCAAATATGTCTGGGTGATTTGGATATTCTCGTGACCCAAAAGGCGTGAAATCGTATAGAGGTCAGTTCCCATCTTGATTTGCTGTTGCGCGAAAAAATGCCTGCAAGTATGGGGTGATGTCCGAATACCCTCTATCCCCTCTCCATAACGCTTTACGATATGCTCAACAGCGCTATTCGTCAACTGCCGTCCATGCGCAGAAAAGAAATAATCCTCCCTGTTTTTCAGGGTAAAATAATCCTCTGTCACAGCGTCATATTTCATCAGAGCCTTGCGGAGGATTGGCGTGATAGGAACTACCCGCTGCTTGTGATTCTTCCCCTGAATAATGATGAAATCCTCATGAATGTCCGGCTTCTGGATACAGCAGAGTTCCCAGCAGCGTATCCCGGTTTCAAACAGGATGGTCAAAATCGCCTTGTCCCTCACATGGAGGAAATCATAGCCCCGACATGATTGAAGCATAGAGCGTACATCAGCAGGGTCGAAAGCCATAATAACCGCCTTATCCTGTTTGCACCATTTGAAATTCTTCTTCGTGTTGAAGCCGCCATATCCTTCTTCATAGCTGTATTGGATAAACGCCTTTGCTACTTTCAACAGGCCATTGATATAGCTTCCCTTTTTCCCTTTGCCGCTCAGATAGAGAGAAAAACGCCGAACAACTGCAAGGGACACATCTTCTATCTCTGAAATCTTCGCTTCTTCCTCACAAAAACGCAGAAAGAGATTGAGGTTATTTCGGTAACTCCTAATGGTCTTAGGGGTATACTTCCGAACCTCAATCTCTATCAGATATTCCTTTGCCGCCACACCGATTTCCATACGGATTCCTCCTCATGTATATCGCAACTGGAGGATGAATGTATGTCACAGCTCAGGTCCTGTATGTCACAACTGGCAAATATGCAAATCCGTCAATCCGCTGCGGCGCAACGGTTTCAGTCATTCTCCCAGTTATGCCAGACGTTCTGGACATCGTCATTGTCCTCCAGCATATCAATGAGCTTCTGCATATTCTTCAGGTCGCCCTCATCCGTGAGGGTGATGTAGTTCTGGGGCACCATGGCAATGTCGGCGGAAAGGAACGTATAGCCCTTATCCTCCAGCGCCTTGACCACCGCATTGAAATCGTCCGGCTCACAGCGGACCTCCATAACCGGACCATCCGCCTCAAAGTCACCGGCACCAGCCTCCAGCGCATCCATCATGACGGTGTCCTCGTCCAACTCCTGATCCTCGTTGTCAATGACGACGACGCCCTTCTTGTCAAAGCTCCAAGACACACAGCCCTGCGCGCCCAAATTGCCGTTGCACTTATCGAAAGCATGACGGACCTCGGGGGCGGTACGCTGACGGTTATCAGTCAGTGCGTCCACAATGACAGCCACGCCGCCGGGGCCATAGCCCTCGTAGGTGACGGACTCAAAGTTCTCCGTGCTGCCGGCGCCCAGTGCCTTGTCGATGGTACGCTTGATATTGTCATTAGGCATATTAACAGCCTTTGCCTTGGCAATCACCGTCGCCAGACGGGAGTTGTTGGCGGGATCGCCGGAGCCGCCGCCCTCCTTCACAGCCACAATGATTTCCTTGGCAATTTTGGTAAATGCGGCAGAGCGCTTGGCATCGGCAGCGCCCTTGGTCTTTTGAATATTATGCCATTTAGAATGTCCGGACATGGTTAATTTTCTCCTTTAACAATGTATTGAATGACTTCCTTATGGGAAGTGGATTTAAAAACAGCAAGCTGTGAAAATTCGTTTTTCAAGTAAGCAACCAGCTTGGCACAAACCGGGTCCTCTGTTGGGAAATGGCCTGCATCGATTAGGTTGATACCCTTGGGTACAGCGTCCAAAAACTGGTGATACGTCAAATCCGATGTAACAAAGGTATCACACCCGGCGGCGATCACCGTATCAATATAATCACCGCAGGCACCGCCGCCTACCGCTACACATTGAACGGGCCTGCTCCCGGCATAGCGAACGCCGTTTGCCCCCAGTGCCTCACACACCGTATCTGCAAAGTCTGATAACTTTATAGCATTCTGCAAATGTCCCATGCGGCATAGATGGTCCGCATCTCCCGGCAGAGGTCCGGGGTCCTCGATTCGCAGCGCCTCGGCCAGCGCATCGTTTACGCCACCGGGGGCAATATCCAGATTTGTATGCATGGATATAACGGAAATATCTGCCTTGACCAATCTTCGCAGCAAATGCCCCAGATAGCGGTCCGGCCGCAGGGATTGCAGCTCCTTCTCATGCCAGCGGACATTCATCAACGGATGGTGAGAAACGATCAATTGACAGCCCTTTTCCTCTGCCTCGGATACAACTGCCTCCGTAACGTCAAGCGCAACCAAAAGCCGCTGCACACTCTGTTTTGGATTCCCCTCCAGATGACCCACATTATCCCACGCCATCGCAAGTTCCTTCGGCGCAAGGCGGAACAGCGCTTGTTCAATTTCACTTACAGTTGGCACAGCGCCACTCCTCTCTTGCACGAAGCAAAGCCGCCAAAATCTCCCGCAGCTCCCTCGTCTTTTTCGCATCGGCACGGCCGGAGCGCTTTGCACCGGCCAACGCCATCAGCGTCCGCACGATTCTTTCAATCAGATACCGATCTGCCAGCGGATCGTGCAGCAAGCAAGCGCCGCCCCATATCTGACTGAAGGACAACTCCATTTTCCCTGCCTTCGCTTCCATCACCGTATATAGGGTACCGCGATCCTGCACCAGCGCCTCCCGCATAATCATAAAACCGTTATTCGCAAGGTAAGCGCGCACAAGCTCCTCGTGTGTCTGAGGCTGTAACAGCAGTGTGTGCTGTCCGTCCGCAGTCCATGGAGCCCCCTTTAAAACGGAGAGCATGGTCTCGCCCCCCATTCCTGCGATGACAACGGTATCCACTTCAGTCCGCCGGATGCCGGAAAGGCCATCACATAAGCGGTAGTCAATCCGCTCCACGCCGTAAAGCGCCCCGGTGGCCTTCGCACGCTCCAAGGGGCCCTTTCGCAGATCACTGGCAATAGCGCCGCGAATACTCCCTCTTAAAAGGAGCCATGTGGGAAGATAGCCATGGTCGGTGCCGACATCCGCAAGATAGGCGCCCTCCGGCACCCAATCAGCGATTAAGCGGAGCCGGGGCGGCAGTCCCAATGCGCGCACGACGTTCCTCCCCTTTCTCTGATTGCACAGTTACAGGACGCATACGGTCTCTCCCGTATGCGTCCCAAGTAGCGCAAAAATTACTGTGCCTTATTGGCTTCCTCGTTCACCAGCGCCAGCAGTTTATCCACATCAATGCCGTGGACCATGCAGGCCTCCTCAACAGTCTCGCCGCGGGAAGAGGGGCAGCCCAGGCAATGCATACCAATGGACAGGAAAATGGGTGCGGTCTGGGGTGCAACATCCAGAATATCACCAATAATGGTGTCCTTCGTAATGCTGATCATAAAATGATCCTCCTATCGTGAAAATTAACAAAAATATTATAAACAATTTTCTCGTGAAATTCAATAGAAAATTACAGAAAAAATAAGCAATTCAGAAAATTTCACTTCAAAATCCGGCAACGTGCAAGCAAAATTTGAAAAAATCAGTACAGGAACATCGCGTCGCCGAAGCTGAAAAAGCGATACCTTTCCCGAACGGCCTCCTCGTAAGCGGCTAAAATGTGCTCCCGCCCGGCAAAGGCCGACACCAGCATGATGAGCGTACTCTCCGGCAGATGGAAATTCGTTATCAGCCCATCCATCACTTTAAAGCGGTAGCCCGGATAAATATAGATATTTGTCCAGCCGGCCTTGGCCTCCATGTGGCCGTCCTCCGCCGCCCAGGATTCCAGCGTCCGGCAGGAAGTGGTGCCCACGCAGATGCAGCGCCCGCCGTTGGCTTTGGTACAGTTGATGAGGTCCGCCGTCTCCTGCGAGATCACGCAGTATTCACTGTGCATCTCGTGGTCGGTGATCTCGTCCTCCTTTACCGGACGGAACGTCCCCAATCCGACATGAAGCGTCACATAGCCGATGCCAACGCCCTGCGCCGCGATTTTCTCCAACAGCTCCGGTGTAAAATGCAGTCCCGCCGTGGGGGCCGCTGCGCTGCCAAGCACCTTGGAATACACAGTCTGATACCGCTCCTGATCCTGAAGCTCCTCCTTGATGTACGGCGGCAGAGGCATCTTACCAAGGTGTTCTAAAACCTCAAGAAAAATTCCCTCATAATCAAAGCGCACCAGCCGGTTGCCGTCCGGCAGAACCTTTGTGACTTCCGCAGTCAGCTCACCGTTGCCAAAGGATAGCCGTGCTCCCTCGCGCAGATGCCGCCCGGGCCGCACCAGACATTCCCAAGTCTTATCCCCCCGGTCAATGAGCAGCAGAATCTCGCACGCACCGCCGCCGGGCATCCGCTGGCCCAGCAAGCGGGCCGGCAGCACTCTGGAATTATTCAAAATCAGGCAGTCGCCGGGTCTCAGAAAATCCGGCAACTCATAAAAATGATGATGCTCCCATGCGCCGGTATTCCGATCCAGCGTCATAAGTCTTGAGCCGTCCCGCCGCTCCAGAGGTGTCTGTGCAATCAGTTCCTGCGGCAGTTCATAATTAAAATCACTTGTTTTCATCGTTTCACTCCTCACTCAATGGTGATATCCGTATAATAAAATTTCAGAATTTCCCGATAGGAATAGCCCTGTTCCGCCATGGCCTTTGCTCCGTACTGGCTCATGCCGAGATTATGGCCGCTGCCGGTACCTGTAATGGTAAACAAACCGGCGGCGGAGGTCTTTGCTGTTGTTCCGCCGCTGACCTCAGAGACACCGGATGCCGACAGAACTGCCGCCTGCTTTTCCAGCTCGGAGGTTGTTCCGCTGCCGCTGAGCACATTGACCCCCTCCAAGGAATCAAGGCGCGTACTGCTATTATTCACATAAATACCGCTGTTTACCGCGCCGCCGCCATTGATCGTAAAGCGCTGGCTTTTTACGGATTTATTGTAGGTACTGGAATAAAAAACCGTCCGGCACACTTCGCCCTTTACGGTCACATCGCCCTGACTGCCCTCAAACGTTACCTTGCTGACATTTCCAAGCGGGGTGAATTCCGCCACATAAACATTCTTCACTGTGCCAATGGAATAGCCCTTTTGCTCCAATATCCATGTCAGCTCATCCGCGGTGTAGGTCACAGACCAATTATAATTGGGAATATTAGTCAGCGCTTCGTAGGGGTCCTGCTTCCCTCTCAGATACGGAATGGCCGCGTTCCAGACATTCCCCGCATCCTCGGAAGCGCCGCCATTGGATGCACAGTAAACCGCCGTATCAACGGGCGTACCGTTGTAGTACAGCATCTCTCCCTCCGTATTTTCCACGGCCTCGTCCGTCTGCGCCGTGGCCCGGTTGCGTCCGTAATAGACCTGACAGTCCGTTCCGGCGCAGACATCAAAGCCCAATGACGGATGCCGCGTCTTTGCGGCATAGGTACGGGCGCAGACAGCCTGCGCTTCCAGTGCCTCCAAGGGCCAATCCTTATCCATTTCGTAGGGCACAACACCCTTCACGTAATCTTCGATATCCACTACGTTAATTACCGTCAGTGTGCCGTTGTCATTGCAGCGGTACTCAAACCCGCCGGGATATTTATAGCCCTTGCACCATGTCTCTGTGTCCCGCCCCTTGGGACGGACACCAAAGCAATAGCCGCTTTCATCAAACCGAAACAGCACACTTCCGCTGCCGGTCTCCGTCACAACAACGCCATTCCCCGAGCCGGTCGCCCGCATGGTAATGGTGGTCTCATCCGTTTCATCCAAATAGACAAAATGCCTACTTTCATCGTAATAGCCAAACTCATAGCCGGAACCCACCGCGTTTTCCAAATTCGCCGCCTCAAGCGCCGTGGAACCCCAGCGAATACCGACTTTCAGAATATTGTTCGTCAGCGCCGAAGCGGAAACCGCAGATGCACTGAACAATGTGATGACAAAAAGCAGGGATAGCAACCGTTTTTTCATAAAACCTCCCAATGGTGAATAACTTGACGATAGATAAGGCAAGTGTTAGTATATAGACAAACGTCCACGTGTCAAATACACGCAGAATTTTAAATCAAAAGTATTATAATACAGCTTTGCCCTATATTCAACCGCATTCGCTGATTTTCGAACGGGCATCGGAAGGGAGCTTTTTATGATAAACAAAGAAAAATTTAAAGTAGGCGTCATTGGCGCCACCGGTATGGTGGGTCAGCGCTTTGTCACACTGCTGGAAAACCATCCGTGGTTCCGGCTCACCGCTGTTGCCGCCAGCGCCAAAAGCGCCGGCAAAACCTATTGGGAGGCCGTTGGCAGCCGCTGGTCTCTGGACATCCCCTGTCCGGAGGAGGCAAAGGACATTCGGGTACTGGACGCCGAGGCTGATGCGGAAAAGCTGGCTGCCTCCGTGGATTTCTGTTTCTGCGCCGTGGATATGAAAAAGGAAGAGATCCGGGCATTGGAGGAGCGCTACGCCAAGCTGGAATGTCCCATTGTTTCCAATAATTCCGCCCATCGCTGGACTGATGACGTTCCTATGGTCGTGCCGGAGATCAATGCCGACCACATCGCTATTATTGACGCGCAGCGCAGACGCCTTGGCACAAAGCGCGGATTTATCGCGGTGAAGTCCAACTGCTCCCTGCAAAGCTATGTCCCCGCGCTCCACCCCCTGATGAAATACGGGCTTGACCGTGCTCTGGTCTGTACCTATCAGGCCATTTCCGGTGCCGGTAAAACCTTTGCCACTTGGCCGGAAATGGTGGATAATGTGATTCCGTACATCGGCGGTGAGGAGGAAAAAAGTGAGCTGGAGCCGCTGAAGCTCTGGGGACATATCGAGGGAGATAAAATCGTTAAGGCGCAGGGTCCTTCTATCACCGCCCAGTGCTTCCGGGTCGCCTGTCAGGACGGGCACATGGCCGCAGTCTTTATGAAATTCAAGGACGGTCACACGCCCTCCATGGAGCAGATCAAAGCCGATTGGGCCGCCTTCCGCGGCCCGGCACAGGAGCTGGAGCTCCCCTCCGCCCCCAAGCAGTTCCTGCACTATTTTGCGGAAGAAAACCGTCCGCAGACCAGACTGGACCGCAATCTGGAGCACGGCATGGCCGTATCCATCGGCCGCCTGCGGCCTGACACGCAGTATGACTATAAATTTGTCTGCCTCTCTCACAACACGCTGCGCGGCGCTGCCGGCGGAGCGGTACTGTTGGCTGAGCTTCTCTGTGCAAAATGTTATATTCAAAAGCTGTAAAGGAAAAGAACTATATAGCTACAAAAGCGGATGTCAAGGTGTTGACATCCGCTTTTTATAGGATCATCAGTGATTGGAAGGAGATTGAACGCTATGAAGCAAACTCTCTTTACAGGTGTTGGAACCGCCATTGTCACGCCCTTTAAAAACGGTGCGGTCAACTTCCCCGCTTTCGGCAGGCTGATCGACCGCCAGCTTGCGGGAGGTGTCCACGCCATCATTGTCTGCGGCACTACCGGAGAGGCGGCCACTATGACACAAAAGGAGCGGCTGGAAACGATACAATACTGTATCGACCGTGTTGCAGGCCGCATCCCCGTCATTGCGGGTGCCGGGGCCAATTCCACAGAAGTCGCCCGTGAAAACGCCAAGGCTGCGGAACGCTTGGGGGCAGACGGGCTGCTGATGGTGACCCCCTACTATAATAAGGCTACCCAGCAGGGCCTTCTGCGGCATTACCAGGCCATTGCCGATTCTGTTTCCACGCCTATGATCCTTTATAATGTACCCTCCCGCACCGGGGTCAATATTCAGCCGGAGACCTATGCGGAGTTGGCGCAGCATCCTAATATTGCCGGTGCAAAAGAAGCCTCCGGCAGCCTCAGTCAACTGCAAAAGACCCTGCGGCTCTGCCCGGAGGATTTTTCCATCTGGTCCGGCAACGATGATGAGACCGCCGCCATCTGTATGCTGGGCGGTGCCGGTGTTATCTCCGTGGCGTCCAATGTCCTCCCTGCCGAAATGTGCCGCCTGACAGCACTCTGCCTCGCTAACGACTTTGCCGCCGCCGGAAAGCTGCAACTAAAGCTGAAGCCCCTCTGCGACGCACTGTTCTGCGAGGTAAATCCCATTCCTGTCAAGACTGCGCTGAATCTCATGGGACTGGAGGCCGGAGAACTCCGCCTGCCGCTTTGTCCTCCCACGGCTGCCAGCACCGAAAAAATCAAGCTGGCACTTTCTGCATGGAATTTGCTGCCTGAAAGCAATTAGCCTTATTTTTTCCCAGGAAAACCGCCCTGCCCGATAACGGGCAGGGCGGTTTTTGCAACATTTTTCTGTTTTTTGTCAAATCAAGCGGTATAGGCCCGATGGAATACCTTTTTACCCTTTTTGATGACCACACCGTCACCGGCAAACTGCTCCTGGTCAAATGTCACATCAATGGAGGTCACCTTCTGATCGTTGACCGCTGCGCCGCCCTGCTGAATCAGACGCCGTGCCTCACCATTGGAGCTGCACAGCCCGCAGGCCACCAGCAAATCAATGGCGTTAATTTTTCCATTGGTAAACCGTGCCTCCGGCAACTGGGTCGCAGGCATATTCTCACTGCTGCCGCTGCCGCCGAACAGAGCACGGGCAGCCTCCTGTGCCTTGTCAGCCTCAGCCTCGCCGTGGACCAGCTTCGTCAGCTCATAGGCCAAAAGCTCCTTGGCCTGATTCAGTTGACTGCCCTCCCACTTGTCCATGGCGTCGATCTGCTCCAGAGGCAGGAACGTCAGCATCCGGATGCACTTGAGCACGTCGGCATCGCCCACATTCCGCCAATACTGGTAAAAATCAAAGGGCGTGGTCTTGTTGGGGTCCAGCCAAACGGCGCCGCTGGCGGTCTTGCCCATCTTCTTGCCCTCGCTGTTCAGCAGAAGCGTGATGGTCATGGCGTAGGCATCCTTGCCCAGCTTGCGGCGAATCAGCTCCGTGCCGCCCAGCATATTGCTCCACTGGTCATCACCGCCGAACTGCATATTGCAGCCAACCGTCTGGAACATATGATAAAAGTCATAGGACTGCATAATCATATAGTTGAACTCCAAAAAGCTGAGCCCCTTTTCCATCCGCTGCTCATAGCACTTGGCCCGGAGCATATTGTTCACAGAGAAGCAGGCGCCCACCTCCCGCAGCAGGTCGATATAGTTCAGCTTCAGCAGCCAGTCCGCATTATTGAGCATCATAGCCTTGCCGTCGCCAAACTCAATGAACCGTTCCATCTGCTTTTTGAAACAGTCACAGTTGTGCTGAATCGTCTCCGGGGTCATCATGGAACGCATATCCGTCCGGCCGGAGGGGTCGCCGATATAGCCGGTGCCGCCGCCAATCAATGCGATTGGGCGGTTGCCCGCCATCTGGAGCCGCTTCATCAGGCACAGCGCCATAAAGTGTCCCACATGGAGAGAATCGGCCGTGGGGTCAAAGCCAATGTAAAACACGGCTTTGCCGTTGTTCACCAGCTCCCGAATTTCCTCCTCATCCGTGACCTGAGCAATCAGCTTGCGGGCCTTCAGTTCCTCATAAATCTGCATTGTTTTTCTCCTTTTCCAATTTCATTTCGGACAGAGATAAAATAAAGCCCCCTGTCCCTTGGGACAGAGGGCGTAAATACGCGGTACCACCTCTGATTCGCCGTTTCCTCACGGAAACCGGCCTCACGCCGTGCCAACACACGGCAGCGCGGTAACGGGCGCACCCGGAGCACGCCTACTTGGCCATAGCCGTTCAGGTGCCAGCTCCACGGTGTATTTCAGCGGCCGCTCTCTCCCCTTTCCACCATCAACAGGGGCTCTCTTGGCAGAACGTATCCGCATACTTCTCCGTTTCATTGCTGTAATGTGCTCATTGTAGCGTATCGCTGCGGAAATGTCAACCCATTTTCCCCGCTTTACGGCTTCCAGACGCCGTATATCTTCAAGAAGCGGATGTCCTTATATTCATAGGTGGATAGAGGCCGGTCATCCGCATCATAGCTGTGGGCCGCGATGAGGATATTCTCCGCCGATGCCGGACGCCCCACAGCCACAACCACCGGTGTATGGCGAAAGCTCTCCCCATCAAAGGAAAGCTGTATCACGTCGCCGGGACGCACATCTTCCATGTCACAGGGGCGGGCCACCGGTCCCGCAGAGCGCTCTCCGCGCGTAAGAAAATTATAGAGGTACGGCACGCCGGTCCATGCCGGCGCTTTTTGGCTCGAGTCAATGTAATACCACCCAAAGGTCGGCGTAAAGTTCATCACACCGCTGCCGGCATAAATGCACTGGGATGCAAAATTGGTACAGTCTCCCCCTAATCCCTCGTAGTCATAAAAGGCCGGATTTCTGCCATACGCCCAGCGGTGCGCGTACAATACGGCGGCCCGCCGGTCATAGAGCGCAAAGCGCATAGGCGGACGCCCCCTTTCCTTTCCAGCCTATGCGGCTCGTTAAAAAGCGTGTGTGATTACCCGCGCACGCTTTCGTTTATTCATTTGATGACTATCTCTGCGGTGCTGTTTGTAATTCGGGTCCAGCAAGGCTCCAGCCACACGCAGTCCGCCGCGCAGTCCTTCAGGCCAAAGGTCTCAAAGTACCGCCCCTCCTCTTTCGCGGCTTTTTCGGCGGCCTCGTAAGCCTCCAGCTCCGCGCCGGAGATTTCGCCCAAGATCATGGGCGAGCTGGTTACTCCCCGCTGATTGATGTCATGGGCCGTGCCGTCCTCGTCATAGAAGCAGCTTTTCCAGATCTGGTAATGCATCGTTTTCTCCCAGCGATACCCGGCGCTGAAAGACACCACCCAGCCGGCATTTCGCTTCTCCGCCCATTCCAGTCGGACGCCCTGGGGCGGGTTCTCGATCATGCCCTTTACCAGATCTACCTTCACCCGCTCCTGTCCCTTGTCGATCCAGGAAGCCCCGGTGACATGGAGGGTCAGGTGTTCCCCTGTGGAGAAATAGGGACTGTCCAGCCAGACGGAATCCGTGGAGGGATCGTCCGGGTTTCCGGTGGCGGAAATGCCGTTGACAATGCCGTTGAACCGCTCTCCCCGCTCGTTTTCCAGATAGAAGTTCAACTCCGTCAGCCATGCGGTGTTGGCGGGGTCATAGTCAAAGTTCAGCCGCAGGTGGGTGGGATAGATCTCCGCCTCCGTCAGCGTTACGGATTGGCCGTCCAACAGGAATGTCTCTCCCACATTAATGACCGTACCCTTGGCAGTATATGTGGGATCAAATTCCAGTTCAAAGGTAAAGGTGGCCAGAATTTCATGCTTTTCTTTCTGGCTGTCAGACAGCAATTCATCGCCGTAATCTCCGAAAGCCTGTTCCGGTATAGGCGCACCGCTTTCATCATATTGGTCCTTTTCGTCGTACACGCCGAAGGTCATGGTCAAATGGTCCGGCACATCCCGGTCTACAAAGTTGATCTGAAAATCGATCAGGTCACCGTTTTCCACGCCGTAGCTGCTGAGGGCTGTGGAATATCCTCCCTGTTCCCCCGGCACCGTCAGCTTCGGATGGTCCAAGTCCAGATGTTGATATTCATCGGACGCGATAGAGAAAAACACATCCACCTGCTTTCGATCCACAATCAGATACTCGACACGGGCAGTAATCCCGTTTTGAAACTGTGACAGCTCCATGGGCTGTACATAATCGTTTTCCACGGCGGCGGACAGACTGGGCGACCAGCTGACCGCCTTTGCCAGGGCCGAAAGGACCGGAATACGGCCGCAGGCTCTTGCAAACGGCATCGACAGGTTCACCAGCAGCACAAACGCCGCAAAGCAAGCCGCAAAACCGCCAAAGGAGGTCCTTAAAATTCGCCGTTTTTTCTGTAAAGCATTTTTCCTATCCAGTGCTTTGCTTACCGTATCATTCAGTGCTTCCGGGGTCTGTTCCAGCTCCGCCAACAGGGCGGTGTACTCATCCATGCGGTTCATGCCTGTCCCTCCTCTCCCAGTTCCAATTTCAGCAGGGCCAGCGCCCGTTTCTGGCGGGTGGCCGCGGTTCCCTGCGGAATGTTCAGCGCGGCGGCGGTCTCCGCCTGCGTATATCCGGAGAAAAAGCGCAGAATCACCACGCTTCGTAGCTCCTCCGGCAAGCGGCGTATCGCCTCCTTCAGCGGCAGATGCTCATAGGCGTCCGGCCCGGCAGTATCCGGCAGCGCGTCCTCTCCACCGAGATGAAAAAAGCTCCGGCGGCGCAACTCGCTGCTGCAGGTGTTGATCAGGATACGGGTAATCCATGTTTCAAACAGCTCCGGCTGCCGCAGGTGCTTGAGTCCTTGCAGCGCACGGCAGATTGCTTCGGAAACCGCGTCCAGCGCGTCTGCCTCGCTTCCCAGATACAAGTAAGCCGTTCGGTACAGCCGCGCCTTGATTGCTTCCGCCCGGGTAGCAAATTCCTGTTGGTCCACAGCCTCCCCTCCTTTACTCTCTTTTATCTATTAGACGCAGGAGCTTGTCATTTTGTTTTCCCATAACAATAATTTTTTTAAAAGAGCGCAAAAAACCGGCAGCGCCATCAGCCTGCCGGTTTTTACGCTCTTGGATGCGCCTTCTGATATACATCCTTCAGTTGGTTTTTGATCACATGGGTATAGATCTGGGTGGAAGAAATATCCGCATGACCCAGCATTTCCTGAATGGCCCGGAGGTCTGCACCGTTTTCCAACAGATGCACCGCAAATGAATGGCGCAGGGTGTGGGGCGTAATATCCTTTTGAATGCCTGCCTTCTCCTGATAGTGCTTAATGATCTTCCAGAAGCCCTGCCGGCTCATGCGTTCACCGTTCATATTGACGAACAGCGCCGTTTCCTCGGTGTCCGCGATGAGCTGGGGCCGAATCCCCTTGATATAATCCTGAAGCGCTCGAATCGCCCCGTGATAGAGCGGGATAATGCGCTCCTTTTTGCCATTGGAGCAGCGGACAAAGCCCGCCGCCAAATTTAAATCGCCGATGTTTAGGGCAATAAGCTCACTGACCCGGATGCCTGTGGCATACAGCAGCTCAAGCATGGCATGATCCCGAAAGCCCTTGGCGTCCACACATTCCGGCTGCTCCAAAAACAGCTCTACCTCTCTGGCCGTTAAAATCTCCGGATATTTCCGCTCCACCTTGGCAGCGGCCACACCCTGCGCGGGACTGCTTTTCATCTCACCGCTGGCCACCATATAACTATAGAAAGATTTGATTGAGGCCAAAAAGCGCGTTACAGACGCGGCCGATTTTCCCCGGCCCAGCATCCAGTCCATATAGCCCTGTACGTGCTCACGCTCCGCCTGACGAAGATTTTTCCCGTAACGGTTATGGAGGTACTCGGCAAACTGAGTTGTGTCCCGCAGATAAGAGCTGACCGTATTTTGCGAGGACTTCTTTTCGTCGGACAAATACGCTCCGAACGCAGCGATGTCATCCATACCCGTCAACTCCTCTCTCCCTAAATTCCATTTGCCAACAGCAAACGGAGCAGCCACGGCGACAATCGGATATCCAAAAGGATCCCAAAGCAGATTGCCCCGGCCACACACGCCAAACGAAGCCACCAGCGATGGCCATAAACCGCCGTAAAGGAATGCCCTCTCCCAAAGGACATTTGAAACAGCTCTACTGAGGACTGCCACGCCGGAACGGCCAGCAAAAAAAAGCAGGTGACTGTTACAAAGCAGCGCAGCCCGAAAAGCCCCAGCGCCAGCAAAAGCCCTTGTCCGCTAAACGCAGCAAACAGGCACCCCGCCGCATATCCCGGAAAGAACCCGGTCAGCAGTGCCCCTATCGGCAAAAGTCCGATTCCAACCCAACTGAAGCCGCAAAGCAGAGCAAATAAGGGACTGCATACATACGCCGCCGACATGGAACAAATGCCAGAAGCAGTTAATGTATGCCGGTCTGCAAGGGACAAATAATCCTTCAGATACGCAGACAGCTCCGAGCCCATTTTTCCAGCGGTCTGTCCCGCATACAGACAGCCCGCCGCCGTTCCTAACAGGAAAAAGACTGTAAGCAGCAAGCTGTATCGCCAGTTGGGCGCTTTCTCTGCCCGTAGCCGTTTCAACCCGCATCACCTCATCCCAAGGTATGCACATGGGACAAGATTTATGTTTGGTTGACGTAAAACTCTTCTTCTAAACTATAGTTCAAATTACAGAATTTCGCAAGGCGTTTTCCTTAAAAAGCCTCTTTTTGTAAATTATGCCAAAATGTTATGTAAACCACATTATGTAAACTTCGTAAAATCGAGTGGTAAGTGCCCGCTTTGACAGCAAGAACTGCAAGATGTAGTGTCTATGCAGCATCATACCGCGCTACATTTGCGTGCCGCCGTTATTCGACGCCGTTCTCCTTCCTTTTCGCCCATTTCAGTGTGGGCGCTTCTTTTTGTTAGATTTTACCAATCGCTTTCCGCTGCGTTTTTTCCGGCCGCGATTTGGCAGGGCTGCCAGTACACCGCCCAGCAGGACCGTGCCCAGCAAAATGATACCCTTCCCTGTCGGACCCTCCCAGTTGAGCAGGCAGAGCAGCAACAACGCAACCACGGTCAGCCCCGCATTCAGCAGGCTGCCTGCAGCGCCGACTCGCTTCCCTGCCATCATGCCGCCAATAAGCGAGGCGCAAGCCGCCCCAATCGCCAACGTTAAAAATAGTTGTTCCTCGCCCAGAACACCGCGCACCGTCAACAGCGTCAGCAGCAAAATTCCGCCTCCATAGAGTGCAAGTGTCAGGCACAGACTCAGCAATATTCCCTTCCATTGCAGTGGTCTTTTTTCGGACATAAAATAATCCCTCCTCCGAAATATGCTTCACTAACAGCATATTCCGGTGGAGGGATCGCTTATGACGTTGTTCGGACTTTCTTTAGTCTTTCTTTTCCTCGGCAGCCTCGGCCTTGGGAGCCTCCACAGCAGGAGTCTCGTCCTTCTTCTCAGCCTTTTCAGCTTTCTTGTCCTTCTTCTCGGCAGCAGGCATATCGCCGGTCTGGACACCCACCTGAGACACTGCCCACTTGGTCAGCTCCATGCGGACCCGATCCTCGCTGGTCTCAATGATGATGGTGTTGGGATTGACCATTACGATCTTACCGACAATGCCGCCGATGCTGGTGATCACATCGCCCTTCTTCAGTCCGTCACGCATAGCCTGTGCCTGCTTTTTACGCTTGTTCTCCGGGCGAATCATAAAGAAATACAGCGCCGCGAACATCACTACCAGCAGAATAATGCTTTGATCCATGTCCTCAAAATCTCCTTCGAAAAAATCAGATAATGCTATTATACCAAAGATACCACTATTTGCAAGTCTTTTTCGCTCAGCCGCAGATCATGCCCGCTTTTCCAGCTTTCCGCTGTACCGCTCCCGGAACTGTGCAAAGCAGCCCTGATCCAATGCCTCCCGAATTTTGGCCATCAGTTCATTATAAAACCAGAGGTTATGCAGCACCGCAAGCCGCAGTGCCAGAACCTCATCCGCCTTGAACAGATGCCGCAGATAGGCTCTGGAATGGCTGCGGCACACCGGGCAGCCGCAGCTCTCGCTGATAGGGCGTTCATCCGTGATATACTTTTCATTCATGATATTTACGGTGCCTTCCCACGTAAACAGCTTGCCATGGCGGCCATTGCGGGAGGGCATCACACAGTCGAAGAAATCCACGCCCCGGCTCACCGCCTCGATAATGTTGCTGGGCGTACCGACGCCCATCAGATAGCGAGGTTTTTCCTTGGGAGCATACGGCTCCACAACATCGATCATCTCATACATGACCTCCGCAGGCTCCCCTACTGCCAATCCGCCGATGGCGTAGCCATCGCAGTCCAGCTTGGCGATCTCCTGCATATGCCATGCCCGGAGGTCGGCAAAGGTTGCGCCCTGATTGATGCCAAACAGCATTTGCTGTGGATTAACGGTATCTGGCAGGCTGTTGAGCCGGTCATGCTCCACCTTGCAGCGCTGGAGCCATCGAAGCGTCCGCGCTACCGACGCCTTGGCGTACTCGTAACGAGCCGGATTTTCCACACATTCATCAAAGGCCATGGCAATGTCGCTGCCAAGATTCGATTGAATCTGCATGGACTCCTCCGGTCCCATGAAAATACGATGTCCGTCAATATGGCTGGCAAAGGTGACGCCCTCCTCCTTGATCTTCCGCAGAGAGGCCAGCGAAAACACCTGAAAGCCGCCGGAGTCCGTCAGAATCGGGCCATCCCAATTCATAAATTTATGGAGGCCGCCCATCTGGCGCACCACCTTGTCGCCGGGCCGCAGATGAAGGTGATAGGTGTTAGACAGCTCGATTTGACAGCCGACCGCCTTCAGGTCCAGTGCCGACACGCCGCCCTTGATAGCCGCCTGTGTACCGACATTCATGAATACCGGTGTCTGCACCGTGCCGCCGTGGGCACAGGAAAATTCGCCGCGCCGCGCTTTCCCCTCTGTTTTCAATACCTTGAACATGGTCACGTTCCTTTACTTTTTTACATAGTATTTTTATTATAATATAATTCTAACCGCTATGCAAGCAAGACCTGATTCATTCCAATAGGAAAAGCCCCTTTCGGCATAACCGAAAGGGCCTTTTTGTTTGATAAGTCGGAGCAGTGCGCCGCACAACCTTTACGCATTCGCAAGATAATCCAACGCGAACTGCGCCTCAAAGGCCGCGCCGCGAACCAGAATATCCTCATCCACAGTATACTGAGCCTGATGGTTGGTATGCGTAATGCCCTTTTCGGCATTGCGGCTGCCGATAAAGGCAAAGAATGTCGGCGTACCCGCCGGCACCAGTTGTGCAAAGTCCTCGCCGCCCATCATCGGCGGCAGATTGCCAAGGGCCTCGTTTCCAAAGAGCTTGACTACCGTGTCATGGGCCACGCGGTTCATCAGCGAATCGCTGTTGACCACGGCGGGAGACTTATACTCATAATTCAGCGTTGCATCCGCGCCGAAGGATGCCGCTGTCTGCTCAATGATTCGGCGCATCTGGCCCTCGATCTGAGGCGTTCTGGTAAAGTAACGGGTTGTGCCCTGCATCCATACGTGGTCAGAGATCACGTTGAATTGGGGACCGCCGGCAAACTCACCGATGGTCAGCACCTCCGGGTGCAGTGGATCGTTCATTCTGGAAACGCACTGCTGCAAATTGTTGACGATGGCGCAGCCAATGGAGATCGCGTCCATTCCCAGATGCGGCTCACCGCCGTGGGAGGAACGACCATTGACATCAATGGAAAATAAATCCGCACCCGCCATGCGGTTCCCCGCGCTCACATCAATGAGCGGCGCGTCCAGCGTCCCCCATACGTGAGCGCCCAGCAGGGCGTCCACATCGTCTGCCGCGTGCTCGGCCGCCATCCACTTTGCCCCGCTGGCATTTTCCTCGGATGGCTGGAAAATCAGCTTCACGCCGCCGCAGAGCTCATCGCGGTGGGCCTGCAATATTTTGGCCGCGCCCAGCAAAATCGCCATGTGGGAATCGTGACCGCAGGCGTGCATAACACCCTCGTTCTGAGAAGCAAACGGCAGGCCCGTCTCTTCACGAATTGGCAGTGCGTCCATATCGGAGCGGATTCCCAGCAGCTTGCCCGGCTTGCTGCCGCGAATCACCGCAGTCAGTCCATAGCAGTTCTTCATGTGGTGAATCTCCGTGATGCCAAGGGCTTCCAAATCCCGTACCAACTGCTCACTGGTGTTCTTTTCCTGCCCGGAAAGCTCCGGGTGCTGATGATAATAGCGCCGGCGGTCAAGGATATAGCCCTCCGCCTGTTTTGCTGTTTCTAAAACATTCATAGGTATCCCTCAAATAAAGCAGGAGCGGCATCGGTAGGATGCCGCTCCTGACAGTCAAATTACTTCGCGTTCGCAGCCAGATAGTCAACGGCAAACTGCGCCATCAGAGCGGTACCCTTAGGCAGCAGCGTTTCGTTTACATCGAATTTCTCGTGGTGGTTGCAGTACACCATGCCGTTCGCCTCGTCCCGGCAGCCGATAAAGCCAAACACAGCGGGAATCTCTGCGGCATAGTTTGCAAAATCCTCGCTGCCCATCATCGGCGGCATATGGTAGAGCGTTTCCTCGCCAAAGAGCTTCTTCACGGCGTCCTGTGCAATCTCCGTCAGGTCATCGTCATCATTGATGACCGGGTTCACCACATGAGCATACTTCAGCTCCGCAGTCATGCCGAGGCCCTTGGCGGTATTCTCCACGATGCGGCGCATGGCCTCCTCGTGCTTATCGAGGAAGTACGCCCGGGTGACGCCCTCCATCGTTACATAGTTGGCGATGGCATTGTAGCGGTTACCGCCAGAAATGGTGCCAATGGTCAGCACCACAGGATCCAGCGGATCACTCTCGCGGGAAACATACTGCTGCAGATTATTGATGATGGCAGCAGCGCCGGTGATGGCATCCTTGCCCATGTGCGGTGCAGAAGCGTGGGAGGACTCACCGTGGACCTCCACTGTGAAGCGGCCGGAATAGGCCATACGGGGGCCGGCAGTCACATCAATATAGGGCATATCCAACGTGCCCCAAACGTGCTGGCCGAAAATAGCGTCCACGCCCTCCAGTGCGCCCTCTGCGATCATCTGCTTGGAGCCCATCACGTGCTCCTCGGCAGGCTGAACGATCAAACGGACATCGCCGCAGAGCTCGTCCCGGTGCTCCTGCAAAATCTTCGCAGCACCCAGCAGCATGGCGATATGCGTATCGTGGCCGCAGGCGTGCATCTTTCCCGGCTCACAGGAGGCAAACGGCAGGCCCGTCTCCTCCTGAAAGCTCAGCGCATCGGTATCGGTCCGCAGGCCAACGGTCTTGCCGGGCTTGCCGCCGTGAATGGTGGCCACGAGACCATAGCAGGTCTTCATATCCCGAATATCGGTGATTCCCATGTCCACCAGATCCTGATGGATATGCGCCCGGGTCTCCTTTTCCTCGCAGGTCAGCTCCGGGTGCTGGTGATAATAGTGGCGGCGATCCACAATATAGGGCGCTGCCTCCTGTGCCAATGCTTTGATATCCATAGAGCTACTCCACCCCTGCCCTTACTGCGCGGTCTCGGTCAGATAGTCAACAGCGAACTGGGCCGCCACGGCAGCACCGCGATGCAGGATATCCTCCACAACATCGTACTTCTCGTGGTGGTTGCTGTACATATAGTCCCAATCCTTGTTGTGGCTGCCCACAAAGCCGTAGATATAGGGGATGCCGTCCTTGCCGAACCAAGAGAAGTCCTCACTGCCCATCATCGGCGGGATTTCAACAAGGGTATCCTTGCCGTACAGCTTGGTAACAGCCTCGCGTGCGATGCGGTTGAGCTGCTCATTATCATTGATAACAGGCTCGGTCATGTAGGTATAGGTCATGGTAGCCTTGGCGCCGAACGCGGCAGCGGTGCACTCCACGAGCTTACGCAGCTCGTCCTCCACCTGCGTGCCCTTCAGGAAGGTACGGACAGTGCCCTCCAGCGTGGCATGACCGGCCAGCACGTTCCAGCGGTTGCCGGCGTTGACCGTGCCCACCGTGATGACCAGAGGATTGAGCGGATCATTCATACGGGAAACAAGCTGCTGAATGGACTGCAGAATGGAACTGGACACCATCACGGCGTCAATGCCGTTGTGGGGAGCGGAGGCGTGAGAGGACTTGCCCTCCACCTCAATGACGAACTTATGGCAGCAGGCCATGCTGTTGCCAATGGGGAACGCAATGTGGGGCGCATCATAGGCACCCCAGACATGGACACCGTAAATGGCGCTCACACCGTCCATGGCGTTTTCCTTCATCATATCCAGAGCGCCGGTGGCGACTTCCTCTGCGGGCTGGAACACCAGACGCACATCACCACAGAGCTCGTCCTTCACATCGTTGAGAATCTTTGCGGTGCCCAGCAGCATGGCCATGTGGTTATCATGACCGCAGGCGTGCATCTTGCCCTCGTTCTTAGAAGTGAAAGGCAGGCCGGTCTCCTCCTTCACAGGGAGCGCGTCAATATCGGAACGCAGCGCAACGGTCTTGCCGGGCTTGCCGCCGTGGATGGTGGCGATCATGCCGTAGCAGTGTTCCATTTCCTTGATGTCCGTGATGCCCATAGCCTCGAGGTCCTTATGCAGAGAAGCACGGGTCTCCTTCTCCTCATTGGACAGCTCCGGGCAGGTATGGTAATAGCGGCGGCGCTCAATGATGTAGTCATTATACTTGTCAGCCAATGCTTTGATATCCATAATGCAGGTTCCTTTCTAAATTTTATAAATCAATTATACCTGTCATCTCACAAGATGCAAGGCTTTTTTAAAAAAGCTGCTCAGCGAATCGCCGAGCAGCTTTTGCAGGGAAAACTATTTTACAGCATTCCAGCGAAGACACCAGCGATCACCACAGAGGTAATAGTAACAGTGGTGAAGCCACCCACGATCATGGGCGGGAACATCTTGCTCATCAGGAACTCCTTCTCCTCGGGAGTCTGGGCCAGAGCGGTGCAGGTGGCCTCAGTGATGACAGCATTGGGCGGGAAGCCATACAGGGCGGTCAGTGCAGTGGCAAAAGAGAGCAGGAAGGACATCTTCAGGACCTTTGCAACAATGAAGCACAGGACAGCCATGCCGGCAACACCCACAACGATCAGGAGGATCATGGGGCCGATGATGCTGGCCAGCATATCGGGGGTGCAGTCCTTCAGACCATCGAACACATACATCATCAGAGCGAACATGATGATGCCGTAGGAGTTGCCTTTGTTCAGAACGTTCTCATCAAGGAAGCCGATCGTAGTGAAGATAATACCCAGAATCAGGGCATACACAGCGCCGCTGATCTTCATGTTGATAACGGGGATCACGATGGAACCCAACTGCGTGGCGAGCCAGCCAACGAAGCCCAGCTTCATCAGCATGACGACGGTGCTGTTCCAGTTAGCGGGAACCGGGGGCAGCAACTTCTTCTTGGCAGCCTTGGCGGTGCCATCCTCCAGCTTGCCGTTGACAGCGTCAACGCCGTCGGCAGCACCCTCGATCTTCAGCTCGCCGGAACGATAGCCCTTCAGCAGCTTCTTGCCCTCCAACTGGAGGCAGACAGCGGTGAGGGGATAACCGGCAAAGCCCTGCACGCAGTACATGGTGATGGCGAACACGGCAGCCTCGGTAAGGCCCTTTTCGTTTGCAGCATTCATCATAGTCGTAGCAGCCACGATGCCGCCGGTCAGAGGAGGCAGACCGGCAATGACGAAGTCACGGCCAATGATGCCGGGCAGGATGCCCAAGCAGAGGGCGCACATACCGGCAAGGCCGGCAAGGCAGACCACGATGGTCTTCCACTGAGCGACCAACTGCTTAACGGAAATAACGGTACCCATGTGGGTGATCAGCAGGTAAATACCAACGGTGCTGCCGAAAGGAATCAGCATAGAATCGCTGACCAGCGTGGTAGGAAAGATCGTCCAATAGCCTACCAGCATTACGGCTGCGGTGACGAAAACAGAGGGGACCCATGCCTTCGTCAGGTTCGAAACTGCTTCACCGATGAAATACACGATGCCGCAGATAACGAACGCGAGCATAAAGTTGTACATTAACATTCTCCCTTTCTCTAAATCGTTTAAGCCAACAAAGCTCCTCCTCAAGAACTCTATCAGTTTAATGTTCAAAAGATACCACAAAATATGCCATCCGTCAATATGTATATTAACAATTTATGAACACGGGCATTCCATTTTTTTGATAACTGCATCCATACCGCCCTCTTCACATAATATGTATGCGCGGCCTATATAAAAATGCGGTCCCGCTATTGTGCGGGACCGCATTTTCTTGTATTGTCTTGACAAAGGCAACCCCCGGCTATGCCGGGGGAGAAAAAGAGCTTATAGC